>Ga0334895_1000002_pt1:0-205000 | contig 923709 bp, 932 predicted proteins | sample GraSluR3_MG_7_FD_207229 | JGI IMG/M metagenome (GOLD analysis project Ga0334895, IMG submission 207229) | Sludge microbial communities from methane-producing bioreactor in Wageningen University, Netherlands - Granular Sludge_31_05-R3 | ecosystem: Engineered > Bioreactor > Anaerobic >... | reverse complement strand
TTTTACCAATTTTTTTACCAGAAGCAGCCAGGAAAATATTAGCAACTACTCCTGTTGTTAGTATATGATCTGCAGAACCATTTTTAAGCACGTTTTCTATGACCATTATGGAATCATCTACTTTTACACCACCTAAAACATATACACATGGTCTTTCTACATTTTCCAGTGCACTGTATAATGTGTTAAGTTCTTTTTCCATTATGCGGCCGGCTCCAGAGGGTAAGGTGAATGCGAATCCCACAAGAGATGGCTGGGATCTATGGGCTGCTGCAAATGCATCGTTAATATAAAAATCAGCTGATTTAGATAATTTTTGCACCATATGAGTTCCTGCTTGAAGGGGTGGATCTCTTTTAAGAACTTCTTCTGAGTAGAATCGTACATTTTCCAGGATTAAAATATCTCCTTTTTTCATATGAGATATCTTATTCCTGGCGTTACTGCCAAAGATATCGTCAACATATTTTACTTTCCTACCTAAAATTTTTTCCAATTCATGGGCATGTTGTTCTAGTGTGGTAAAATCATTCTTTCCAGGACGGCTTTGATGTGCTAAAATCACAGTTTTAGCACCTTTTTCTGCTATTTCTCTAATGGTCTCTGAATGTAACTGTATTCGGGTATTATCTAAAATTATTCCAGTAACTGGATCTACTGGTGAGTTTATGTCAACTCTAAGTAGAACGGTTTTATCTTTTAGATTGAAGTTGTCAATTGTATAAAATTTTAAAGCCATCTTGATCCTCCAATTATGGATTTATCTAGTTAGATTTTACTTACCAGATCAAGTAGTGCTGCTTCTGGATCCTTTGCCAGTATAATTCCTGAGGCAAGTAGAACTCCCTCGGAGCCCAGATCCATGGCGGCTTTCATATCTTCTCCAGTAGAAATTCCTGCTCCACATAAAACTTTAACTTGGGGATTAATATTATGAATAAGTTCTACAGTACCTTCCACTACTTCTGGTTCTGCCTTTGAAACTGGTATTCCTGAACCAATCAGTTCTGGTGGTTCAACTGCCACAAAATCTGGATTAAGAGTCGCTGCAGCTGCACTGGTTTCTATGTTGTTGGTGCATACTACACTATTCATATTTAGTGAAGCCATTTTCTTTATAATTTCATCAATTTCGAAGAGTTTAAGTCTTTTTTCAGAGTGATTTATCAGTGTTCCTGAAGCTCCTGCTTCTTCTAGGCATTCTGCCAGGTTACTACCAGTATGGCCCCCTGCTTCAACTGGATCAATGTGTTGAGCTAAAACTGGAATTTCAACTTTCTGTGCTATGCGATAAACGTCTGGAGCTTGCACTGAAACTGCAATATTAAAACCTGTTTCCTTTGCTACTTTTCCTGAAATCTTAGCAAGATTTAAAGCATTCTTACCTGTAGATTCTAAATACGTTTTAAAGTTCAAAATTACAACCGGGGTTTTAGTAATTGTTTTCATAGTTTTCCTCCAAAAAAAGTATAATTACATGTTATCAACATTTCATTAATATAAATATTGTAATAAATTAATTTTTCTAGTCTTAAAGTTATAGTTTATAAAATTATTTAGATATAAAAAAATTTAAATTTTTTAAAAATTTTATTTCTGGATATATGGTTTTTTTAAGATTCATATCTTTAAATAGATATTTATTAACACCTATTCTGGAAAAATTAAATTACTTAAAAAGTTTAATCATGACTAATCTGTTTTGACAGTGTTGATCACATATCCATTTATTATTTATATATGAATTAATGAAAGATTCATAAAAATTGATTAATCAATAAAAGATTAAAATCAATAAAAAATTAAATTAAGGAAAATAATACGGGGATTGTTTATCTTGATGATGGAAGCGTTATATTAGATATTCACATTTCTTTACATTCCATAAATATTAATGAAATTTTCAAAAAAAGATTTAAGTTGAATGGTATAAATGATACTTTCTGAAGAAAAATTGGAAAAATTGGAAAAAATGGGTTATAGATTTGTTGGAGACAACAGACACGCAGCAGCTAAGGTGTGCCACTGGACCAAAAAAAGTATTTTAGATGAGGGAGTTTGCTACAAAGAGAAGTTCTATGGAATAGAAAGTCACCGATGCCTGCAGATGTCACCAAGCATACCTTTTTGCCAGCAAAAATGTATGTTCTGTTGGAGGGATCAGTCTGTAACTGATACCACATGGATAGGTGAGTATGATGAGCCTAAAGAAATATTAGACGGCTGTATAACTGCTCAAAGGAACCTTTTGTGCGGTTTTTTTGGAAATGAAAATGCCAATCCTAAAAAAATCCAGGAAGCACAGGATCCTACCAATGCTGCCATATCCCTTGCAGGAGAGCCAGTAATCTATCCCGAAATAGATGAACTGATAAGTGAATTTAAAAAAAGGAAATTTACAACATTCCTGGTAAGTAACGGACTAATGCCATCTAAACTTGAAAATTTGGAAAATCAACCTACACAGCTATATATATCAGTTGACGCCCCTAATAAGAAGATTTATAATAATCTGTGCCGGCCTCAAATAGAAAATGGTTGGGAAAAATTGAATAAATCTTTAGAGTTACTTAAAACATTTGACTCCAGAACTGTTATTAGGATGACCTGTGTCAAGGGCCATAATATGCAGGAAACCCAGGAATATGCAAATATAATTAAAAATAGCAGTCCTGATTTTGTAGAGATCAAAGCCTACATGTATGTTGGATATTCAAGAAAAAGGCTTGAATTGGAGAATATGCCTTCTTTTATGGAGGTAAAAGACTTTTCTGCAAAAATATCACAAGAATGTGGTTACGAAGTTATTAATGATTCAGAAGATAGTAGAGTGGTACTTTTATCAAGAGAATAAGAATAAAGGCTTTTGATTATATTATTTTTTTGTTATTTTTAATTTTTAGATAAGGATATCAATATAATTTTTTAAACTTTTAACCCTTAAAATAATCTTTAACCATCAGTATTAAGATTTTCATAATTTTTAAGGTGTAAAATATTTAAATTATAAAGTTAAATGGATATCTGGTGATTATATGAAAAAGTGGATAGTGATGCTTTTAATATTATTTACAATTGCGGCTCCTATTTATGGAGCTTCAGGTTTTGCAATAACCTATGGAGAAGCAACTAATGCAAATTCACAATGGAAAAATTCAGTAACAAATTATTTTCAATCACAAACTGATAAAGATTTAAAAGAGGCCACCATAAAAATTATAACTGCCTCTGAAGTCAATACAGTAGCCCAGAGTATAACTGGACTAACTTACACTCCGGATAAGATTGTATCATGTGCTTTGGTTGATTTGAGTTATAACCAGGGAATCAATATTGTTGTAGATAAGAGTAAAATCACGGTGGTAACACCTAAAATGTACGCAAATGCATTGAAATCTACTGGAATAGAGAATGGTTATGTGGTGGTCACATCACCAGTCCCTGCATCTGGAGAATCAGCATTAACCGGGGTATTAAAATCTTATGAGATGGCTGTTGGAGAAACCATACCTGAAGATGCAAAAAAAGCAGCTACAGAAGAACTGTATCTACAAACACAAGTAGTTAACCAGACCGGCCAAAATCCAGACACAATAGCAAATCTTTTTGAAAAAGTCAAAAACGAGGTTCAAAATCAAAATCTACAGGACCCAGCCCAGATAAAAATAATTGTGGTAAATATCGCTGCCAATATGAACATTAATCTAACTGATGATCAGGCACAACAAATTGCAGACTCAATTGCCAATACTCAAAAAGCACAAGGAAATTTGACAGAATTTAAACAGAAACTACAAGATGTTACACAACAGGTTTCCGGGTCTCAGGGAATATTAGATCAAATAATGGGATATTTACAATGGGCTTTTGATTACATAAGCAATTTAATCTTTGGAGGAAATTAAGTAATGGAATTATATTTAGAAATAAGGTTTGGAGAGTGATATATGATTTATCACCTTTTCTTTATATTTTTACAGAACATCCTACAAATTGAAATAAATTTTTCCAAAAAAACTATTTTAGATGATTTTTTAGCAGTATTTTATTGAAAAATGAGTACTGACTATTGATTTTATAATTATATTTGAAATTAAAAATCTATAAGTTTATAACTATTCTCTTATAATTAATTTTATAGTTTGTTAACCTTTCTTTGATTTAATATACCATAGATTTATTAAATAGTGATGATCTAACTATAATGAAAATATGTTCCTGTTTTAGATATACGTTTTAGATATTATGTTTATGGCTGAGATATTATGTTTATGGCTCAAAATCATCTTCAATTCATAATAGAAGTTGCTCTAATTATTCATGTGGGGATATTACTATTATTTAATATCGTTGCTATTCCCTTAAGCATGGTTCTATTTATAGGGCTGGTTATTACTGTAGCTATTGCCCTACTTTTTGGGTTGGACGCAACATTTCTACTGCTTCCATTCATGTCGCATCATGAGTTTACTCATCCTTTTGGAGCATTTTCAGTTTTTGCATGGGTAACTGTAACTGCTGCTGCAAATCTTTTAAGTGAAGTTGGAATCAGATCTTCATCTATAAAGGCATTGTCCCTAATACTTTTCTTTGCAATTGCTGTTGGTGGAGGAATAATGCACCGGTCATTTCTTTTTTTATGGTTTTTGGGATGGGCTGTCGGATATATTATAATGTCTAAAAGTTTTCAAAGAAGTACCAGGATTTCTCCAAGAACAATTGTCACATGGGTAGTAGCAGGTATAGCTGCATTTGGAATTCTTGAGCTTTTATCAAGAATACTGGATAAAGCAGTTTTAAGTCCTCTCTTGAGGATCGCCAGAATTGAACAATATTCCACTCCAAGTTTAAAGATGGTAATCAACAACACAACCTTCTGGGGCCATGTAAAAGGAGCATGTCACTGGGGTGCACAGTGCCTAGGAGGATCAGATGGTTATATTTCTCTTCCACTAACCTTTATTCATTACTTTAGTTTACCATTCCCACTATTCTATGGAGTACTGGTAATTAAAAAGGATTACATAGATTATATGTTACCCGGTATTTTTGGTATAGCTTTTGACTTCGGATATGCAGGATTATTTGCCATATTAGGCTGGAGTCTTATTGTAATCTGTTCTGGATTTACCATACTTAGAAAATATCGAAGCAAAAGAAAAGAAGGGAGTAGAAGATATCTGGGAAGAGAAGCACTATTGATTGGAGCTTTATCGGCTTTTATTGCCCAAACAATTGTTGGGCTTTTCTTGTTTACCCGTTCTATAAATGGATCAGCAATGATTGCTTATATTGTTCTATCGGCATTAGTAATGGCCCACGTGGTAATTATAAAAAGAAAGCTTTAATTTAAAATATTATTTTTTTCAGGGGCACTTGTTAAGTCTGATTACATAATTCCACAGCTTTTTTCGCTGCTGCTTCCATGGATGTTTCAAATGAAATTCCTGCTTCACTTAATAGCCTCTGGCCCTCTTCTTCATTTGTCCCAGTTAATCTTATGACCATGGGTACTTTCCGGTTAGCGTTATTTAAGACATTGATTACCCCACTTGCAACATCATCCGCCCGGGTTATTCCTCCCAACACATTTAAGAATATAACTTTGACTTTAGGGTACTTTAAAACTAGATTTATCGCTTTTTCTATATTTTTTGATGAGGCTCCGCCACCAATATCCAGAAAAGTGGCTGGATTTCCACCATACAACTTTATCATATCCATACCAGTTAAAGTAAGACCTGCACCATTGCCAATGACTGCCACATCACCTTCTAGTTTAACATAAGCAAATTCTTTTTCTTCATATTCTTCCAGTTTCATAAGATGTTTATGGCGGAATAATGCGTCATCGTCTATTTCCAGCTTTGCATCAGCAGCTATTAGTCCTTCTTCAGTCAATACCAGGGGATTGATCTCGGCCAGGTTTGCATCGTATTTTTTAAAAATGTTAAATAATTTCCAGATAACTGCACCCATAGGAGGAATTAAAGCAGAGTTTACTCCCATTTTCCGGGCTATTTCCCGGGCATTAAATGGTAAAAATTCATTTAAAGGGTTTAAATGTTTTTTAATAATTTTTTCAGGCTGTGTTTTTGCTAATTCCTCTATTTCTACTCCACCCTCACTGCTGGCCATTATTAAAGATTTTTTATTACTTCGATCCACGGCAATACTAAGATAGAACTCTTTTTCAATTTTAAGTTTTTCTTCTACTAAGAGTGATTGCACAGGTTCTCCCCTTATAAAAGAGCCAATAAGTTTATTTGAGGCAGTATAAGCTTCTTCAGGAGTATTAGCAAATTTTATGCCTCCGGCTTTACCTCTTCCTCCCAGCAGTATTTGCGATTTAAGTGCAACTGGTTTATCAATATTTGTTGCTATAGCTTTTGCATCTTCAGCACTTTTGGCAAGATCTGATCTGGGTATGGGAATTCCTTCCTGTTTAAAAATATTTTTAGCACTATACTCATAAAGCTTCATTCTAATTCCTCGTTGGCTAAGGCTAATCCTGCTTCAAATGCAGCTATATTTTTTTCTTCAGTTCCTTTAGGTACACTGGCAGCTATGGCTTTTTCAGCTGATTTTTGGGATATAACACCGGTAAATTGGGTGATTGCACCGATCATAACTATATTGGCCACAATTTTAAGGCCAATTTCCTCTTCAGCGGTTTTAGTTACCGGTGCTTTATAATACTTAATATCGTGTTCATTTATGAAAGGAAGTATTTCTTCCTCAACTATCATGTCAGGGTCAACTATGAGAATTCCCCCACTTTTGAGATCGTCTAGGTAGGCCATTAATGCCTGATGAGACATGGCAACAAATATATCTGCTTTTTGGACCTTGGGATAATCTATTTCCTCATCACTAATAACTACTTCAGTTCTTGAGGCCCCTCCTCTTGCTTCTGGACCGTAAGATTGGGTTTGGACTGCATATATATTATCATACAGTGCAGCAGCCTTTCCAATCACTATACCTGCTAAAATTATGCCTTGTCCACCAAAACCAGCAATTCTTATTTCTTTTCTCAATTTAATCCTCCTTGTACGCTGAATTTATGATAGAAAGAGAATCATCTGAACATTTATTCTCAATTAAATTGAACAGTTCTTCTGAAAATTCAGGCTCCTTTTCATTTACAAATTCGCCTAAAATAATTTTACCTTCTAACTCTTCTGGAGACATTTTACGGGCCCTTCTACTGACCACACTATTCTCTTTCATCCATTTCATCATTTCAATCGGTGTTTTCATACGATTTTTACGACCAAAGTAAGTAGGACACTGAGATATAACCTCAACAAACGAAAAACCTTTGTTTTTGAGACCTTTTTTAACAGCATTTGAAAGCTGCAGTGGATGTGCTGTGGTCCAACGTGCAACGTATGTAGCACCGGCAGCTGATACCAACTTAGAAAGGTCAAAAGGACGTTCAATTGCTCCGTATGGTGCAGTGCTTCCATAACTTCCTTGAGGAGATGTTGGGCTAATTTGGCCCCCGGTCATTCCATAGATGCTATTATTTATACAAATAACAGTAAGGTCTATATTTCTTCGTGCGGCGTGAATTAGATGATTACCTCCTATTGCAGCAGCATCTCCATCTCCAGTGAAGACTACAACGTCATGTTGGGGATTTCCTAATTTGATACCTGTAGCAAAAGAAATGGGACGGCCATGAGTGGTGTGAAGAGAATCACACTTCACATAACCAGGTATTCTGGAAGAACACCCAATCCCGGAAACCATTACAATATTTTCAAAGTCAACTTCTGCCATTTCCATACCATTAAAGAATGTGTTAAGAACAATTCCATTCCCACAACCTGCACAGAAAATATGAGGAAGTCTATCTTTACGTAAATATTTCATAAAACGATTTTCATTCGTTTTATCCATTTTTTACCTCTCCTTTTTTTTGTAAAAACATCATTTATGTCAATATGCTGATAATTTTAATTATTTTCATTTATTCCATTTCAGATTTTATTTTTTTTAGAATTTCATCAGGCCGGTGTATTTCCCCACCAATCTTAGAAAGCAGTGAGACCTCTGAATGACCGCAGGCAACTCTTTCAACTTCGTGGACTATTTGGCCTAAATTCATTTCTACCACAATGATTTTTGAAGCCTTTTTGGCAGCTTCTCTAATTTCCTTTTCAGGGAAAGGCCATACTACGTCTAATTTCATGTATCCTGTTTTAATACCTTCTTGGCGTGCTTTTTTAATTGCAGTTGCCACCGACCGAGAAGGAGCTCCATAAGAAACAACTATGATTTCTGCATCATCTACTAATTCTTGACGCACCCTAGTAATTTGTTCTCTGTTCTTATTTATTTTATCACAAAGTCTTTTTACAAGTTTTGAATGAGTTTTTGGATTTGAAGCATCAGGATAACCTCTTTCATCATGAGTTAGACCAGTTACATGTAATTTATAACCACTTCCAAAAGGAGGCATAGGAGATGTACCTTCAGCATCAGCCTTAAATGGTAAAAATTTTTCAGGTGTCTCCTCAGGCATTTTACGTTTATTGATTTTCACCTGGTTTGGGATTGTGATTTTTTCCCGCATATGGCCAACTATTTCATCGCTCATGACCATTACAGGCACACGATATTCCTCTGCCAGATTAAAAGCTTCAATTGTAAAATCACAACATTCCTGTACCGATGATGGTGAAAGAGCTATTATCTCATAATCTCCATGGGATCCCCATCGGGCCTGCATCATATCGCTTTGGGAAGCCATGGTGGGTTGACCAGTAGAAGGAGATCCTCGCTGCATGTTAATTATAACTAAAGGAGTTTCTGTCATTGCAGCGTAACCAATGTGTTCTTGCATCAGGGAAAATCCAGGTCCTGAAGTGGCAGTCATTCCCTTAACACCAGACCAAATTGCCCCAATCACTGAACCAAGCGCCGAAATTTCGTCTTCCATCTGGATAAATGCTCCTCCTTCTCTTGGAAGAAGAATTGCCATGTCTTCAGCGATTTCAGTAGATGGTGTTATGGGGTAACCTCCAAAAAACCGACAACCAGCTTTTATGGCCCCTCGAGCACATGCTTCATTTCCCTGAATAAAAAATTCATCACTCTTCGTCATTTTCATCAACCTTTATAGCCTGATCTGGACATAGTAAAGTACAAATATTACATTTATTACATTTCTCTTCATGTGCTGGAACAGGAATATGCGCACCTTTCTTATCCAGGCTCTGGGATTTTTCATAAACCTTGCGGGGACAGAATTCAGTGCATATATCACAGCCCTTGCACAGTTTTTTATCGATGGTTATCATAGTATCATTTTAGACTTTTTGATAATTATTTTATACCTAAAACAGATATAAACAATCCAACATTCTTTTTTTCACGATTATTTAACCGTCTATTGTTTCTATTCCAGAATTTTTTTATTATAGATGGTTTTATTATAACTCTTTTTTATAGATTTCTTTTCAACATATTCAGTTTATTTCGTTATATCATTAGGATACCATGTCCTCGGGGTGCAATGGCATAAACCATTTTTGAGCAATATAAGTTGGTATAATAGCACTTGCTATTAAAACTCCAGTAAGGATCGAATATTGTATCTGGTTGATGTAACTTGAATTTAAACCAAATAAACAGGCAATTAACCCGAAAGTCAAACCCGTACTTAAAAGCAGTGTTGTATATAATTGATCTTTCTGCAGATATTTCCGGGTTATTAAATAAACCCCTGCAAATTTACTTAATTGTCTTACAACAAAAAGAGACAGGAATAAGGGGAGCATAGAATATATTAAACTTATTGATACATTCAATCCCCCGACTATGAAAAATACTGGTGTTATAAAGGCAAAGGCAATAGTTTTCAATCTTTTTTTAACTTCTATAGTTTCTATGGTTTCTACAAAATGTTTAGACATGAACAAACCAAGCACAAATGCAGGAAGAATGGCCTGACCTCCACCTAATGCTGCTAGAAACATGAAAACCAGCAATAAAAGGAAAATATATTTTATTTCAGGTTCAATCACCTTATTTTTCAATCGGGGATTTTCGAACACTTTATTAGAAAACTTTGTTGCCAGAATTATCACCATTATAGAAACTGATATGTATATCAATGTGTAAAATGTCGGTTTTAAGAATAATATGCTTAAGGCAAGTGCTGTTCCCATATTGGTTACGAAATTTGCAGCCATCAATCTTTTACCTACATCTGTTTGGACTATGTTATTTTCTATCAAAACAAAGTAAACAACTGCCACAGCAGTTCCAGATAATGCAACCCCTGCAATTAAGGATGCTAATAAATTCCAATTGGCAATGTAATATGTAAAAAGAAAAACAGAGATAAATGGTGTTAAAAATGAAAATAATCCTATCAAGAAACTTTTCTTAAATTCCCTCCTCATTAACTCAATATCCGTTTCTGCACCTGCTAAAAAGGTTAAAAAAATTCCACCAAAACTGGATAAATATAACATCCAACCCTCTGGGCTAATTAAACCTAAATTACCTGCTACAACCCCAAAAATTATTTCTAGTATTGCTACAGATATTCCAAATCTCAGGGAAATCAGACTTGCAAGTAAAATTATTATACCCATCAACAAGGGGGTTAATCCTTCATACATAATGATTGGCTCCATCAGTAAAATATTAATGACGGTTTATTTCAAAAATAATTTCTAATCAACTATTTGTAATTATTCTGTTATAATAATAAAGCCATTTTAAAAGAAATAATAGTTCTAATGGAGAATATATTATAAAATCAATCAATAGATTCAATGTACATTAACGGATATTTCAGTTCTTCAATATATTCCATTCTGATAACTGCTTTTGAATCATCATATTCTGAAAAAACTCTTACATCTAGCATATCTCCAGCTAAAGATACATAATCAAATTCACTTTTCAATTCTTCTAAAATTTCTCGATTTATCCTAACTTCAACTTTTGTTATGCATGGTTGAAGCTCCATTGCATTTTCTATGGATTTTTCCAGTTGTGCTGCGTTTTCGATACTTACAGGAGTACCTATGAACTGGTGAAAAAGAGCCCCCATAGTAATTGCTCCTTCAAAGATTGTTCTTTCTCTATTGGATATATTTTTGAAGTATTTACTATCTATTTCGTCCATTTAAACACCTAAAAAGCTGTTGATATCTGCTAATCTGTTTGATATGTAATCTGCAGGAATTGGGAAAAGGTATCCACATATCAAAAATAGGGTTAATGCTATAACTGCAACAAATATTATTTTCTTATCTTCTTCTACAGGATATATATAATTGATTACTAATCCTCCACCGAAAAAAGCCACGATTAAAAGAGGGGCATAGTATGCTTTAGGGTTTTCGTGAGCGGTTTTGTTGGTTATAGGTGTAATTCTATCTAATTTTGCCTGAACAATGTACCTTTCTTTAGTGGATCCTAAAGGATAGCAGGTAATTAGAAATAGGGAATTGCCCTGTTCTACTGACATTTGATATGATGCTGGAACAATAAATGAGTCATTTACAGTGTATTCTGCATTACCTATCTCGGGCCAAATTAAAGTTATATTATCTCCGTTTTTTAACTTATCCAGGTTTAAAAATGGTGACCCATAAAGAGTTCTATGACCAAAGATGATAACTGTTCCTCGTCCAGGTTTAGAAGATTGGGGTTCATGGTATATTCCATAAGAAACTGATTTGTTATTTATGCTTTCATTAACCCCAATGGCAGGTATTTCTAAATAAGGAACATCGCTCTGATTTTTTATAATGGTATCTGCAGCAGCATAATAGTTAACTTCAATCAAAACATAGAGGGATAAGATTAACATCCCTACTAAAATAAAAACAGTTGAAATTTTCATCTAAGTTATGTATAAACTATTGCCTTAAATAAGTTAATGTTTAGTGGTCCACTAAATTAAACATTAACTTTTTTCATAGTATTTATTTCCCGTTTTTACCTTACAAACTTAGCATAAACCACTCCTGCACCAGTAACAATAGCAGCAATTACAAATAAAGCGTAGGGAACTCCAGTTGCTTTAGTTGGCACTGAACTTGTTGTTGAAGCGGCACTGGTGGTGGGAAGTGATGAGGAATACTTTCCATAACCAGTATCATGGCTACTTGAGGAAGGCCATATGTATTGATATGTGAAATATCTTTGAGCTCCTGCTGCCATAGTTACATCCCATGCGGCTGTTTGTGCATTAACCATACTATCGTCATCTATGAATGCTTTAGGTTTACTGTAGGTTAATTTTGAATTCATTGGTACTATAGGCGCTCGAACTATTCCCGAAACGGTTTTTGAATCCACATTTCTTAATTTAAAGTTGAATGTTCCTTGCCATAATTGGAGATCTAATTGAGGATTCAGCATTTCTAATTCATTAGGGAAGAACCAAGTTGCAGTAATACCGGGTTCAGGTACTAAAGGCCAATATTGATTTTCTTGGGAGTTGTTTCTTATAATATACCATTCAGGCAAAGGTGGTGTGGGTCCAGTATTTTTAAGTTTAAAACAAATTGTTTTTGTTTCCCCGGGCTTTAACTTCCATCCGTAATCTCCACCTAACTCCGGATAACTAGATTTAACCATTTTTACTGCTGCAGGGCTAGTCCAAACTATCTGCCATTCCATTGCAGGAGTAGTTTTGAAATATTCCTGACTTATTTTGAAATATTGAACTTGGTTATTATTGTTTTTTATATGTATGTGGATGGTTGCAGTTAGTTCACTCATTCGTACACTGGTGGCATTAGGATTTTCTGTTATCCACGCTTCTGCCCCATAAGAAACCCCCATACTTACAAACAGAACTATTAGTACCATGCATATTTTATTTATATTCATTTAGTAACCCCCTATCCGTCCAACTAATATTATTTAATTTTACACCTTCCAAGTTTCAGTTTTAACCATATATTCTCTGCAATTCTTTAGACATCCATGTAGGTGCTTGTTGTGTTGGAACAGTTAGTATGACACTATCCATGTTTTGAATTAGGAATCCTACATCTTCCCTTGGGACTTCTAGAAGTACAAGGTATTGTGCGTCAAGTTCCCCTAAATTAGACGCTCTTTCAAAGTCAGACAATCTCCATCCATAACTTTGTAGAAGTGAATTTATTTCAGCTTCATTCCAATTTCGGGATGCGGCTGCCCTTAAAAGCTGTTCAACATCACTTGTAGATTTTTGATCCTGAGTGCTGCTCTGGATCATCTGATTTATGGATATTTCCTGTGAACGGGTTATGTAAGCATCAATAACTCCACTGTCTTTTGCTCTTAAAATGGCTAAGACAGTTGCACCACTGATTTTTGGAGATGAAGTGTTAGTGGTGGCGGTGGTATTGTTGTCTGCGGCAGTTCTCAGATATACATCAACCATGTTACCTACAGTTACCAATCCACCGGCAGCTTGTAACCTGGTGATGATTATGGGTACTGCAACAGTATCAGGAGTTTGCAGCTCCATATTTGCAAGCACGGTGGCATCTGATTGTTGTATAAACTTTTGAGCAGTATCAACTTTCATTAAAACATTTTTCTGTTCTTCAGCACTGTAAACAATCATTATCCGCCCATAATTATCTCTCTTCTCTTTAAGCTGCTGCAGTTGATATTCTCGCCAAGCTGCTGTAGCTGGACCTAAAACATCCACAGCCAGTGCTTCTTCCGGCGTAACCGCCGCATCTATCTGGGCCAATAAACTCTGTTTTTCAGGATATAATGCTAAAGCCCCTTTAAAATAAGAATCAACTTCATTAAATTTAGTGTTTTTTGCGGCGTTCAGGGTTTCTTGATACGGCTGATAAACTAAGAAGTAATAGCCTGCTCCCACAATGACTATTAATATTATTCCAAAAACAGCAGCACCAATCAGAGTTCTTTGATCTTCTTCAGGAACTCGTCTACTAAAACCGCCAGGTTTTTTGACGCTTCCTGGCTTTTGAGGAGGAGTTTTCAACTTTGGTTTATCTCTAGGTTTTATTCTCGGTTTTGGCATTGGTTTGGGTATCTTTCGCTCTGATGGTTTTTTATCTGAAGTTTTTTTAGGTTCATCTTTCTTATCAGGGTTATCAGAGCCTCCCTTTCCAGTTATTTTACCTACTACGCCTTTAAGACGCTCTCCAACATCCGAATCTGATTTCCCATTCTTCCTGAGATTCGGAGGAGAATCTTTGTCATTCTTTTTCTTTCCCAATATCTTATCTAACATGTGGACCACTTTTAGATTTTTTGCTATATAACCTAATAAAAGGTATAATTAATAAGTATAACATCGAGGCTACAAATAAAGCTTTCCCTGGAATGTAATCTATTACGGCTGAAATACTTTGAGGCAATAGTGTTGCAATCAGAAGTATGCCGCCTACCGCCATAACTTTAATGTTACTAAATTTAGGATAACTTATTGAACTGATCATTAAACAAGACACCACCGTCATTATAACAAGTGAAATGTCCACTTGGAACATACCTGAAAGATAAAATGATGATATTATCATAGCAGTTGCAGGTATGGGTAAACCCACAAATTCTTTTGAACTTGTACTTGAACTTGTGATAATATTGAACCTAGAAAGTCTCAATATCCCACATATAACTATTAAGAGACTTACTAGTATATTAATGTATGGTATGCTGAATGTTAAAGTTGCAGAATAAAGAAAAATTCCGGGTGCAACACCAAAGGAAATAACATCACATAATGAATCAATATTTTTTCCAAATCCATACTCATCATGTCTTTTTGTCTTCCTTGCCACCCAACCATCTAATGAGTCAAATATCACCGCTACCAGCATAAACTTTGCAGCAAGGATTAAATTACCACTTGTAATCATTAAAATTGATAAAAATCCAAACGAAGCATTCCCAACGGAAAATAAATCTGCAATGGACATGTAAGATTTCATATTCATAGTATACTTCCAATATTCGTCATTTTTATAATCATCATTTTTCATTTAAACTTAAAATGTATCTATCATTTAAATTAAGTTCTTTTTAATGTTTAATGCTTTTTTTTAAGCATTTTGGCAACTATAGTTTCTCCAGCTTTTGATTTTTTACCGACCTTTACTAAAACTTCACAATTTTCATAGGGAAGTATTATATCCACCCGGGATCCAAATCTAATCATACCTAGTCTATCGCCAGTTTTTACATGGTCTCCTACATTTATATATTGCACTATACGTCTGGCTACAAATCCTGCAATTTGAATGACTCCCACTTTTCCATACTCTGAATTTATTACTATTAAATTTTTTTCATTTTCTTTTTGAACGTCCTTCCAGGCTATTTGAAATTTTCCTGGACAATATTTTGTTTCTACAACTTCTCCAGATAAGGGAACCCGATTCACATGAACATCAAAAGGTGACATGAATGTGCTGATAAGTATTCCTTTCTTTCCCTTGTCTAAAATGTAATTCATCAAATGATCATCATAATTAACTACTTTTATTTTGTCAATCTTTCCATTAAGCGTTCTACCATCAGCAGAAGCCAGTACTAACCCTTCACCTACAGGTATACTCCTTTCAGGATCTCTAAAAAATTGCATCATAAATGCAATAAATGAGAATAATAAAAAGCTTATTATGACGTATCCAAATAGGAAGGGCAGCACAGCCAATGTGAATAGGATTCCAGCTTTTTTTAATGTGCCTTTTACAAACATTATTATCACAGAATTTTTAATTTATTAATTTATTGAATTAGGATTTAATTTTATTGATATCTGATCATAATCAGATAAATTATAATCGCATAAAAATAATAAAAAAACCATCAAAGCTCTTCTATTAAGTCTATATATAATATGTCTTAAAATAGTTATATATCTAATTTAGAAGATTATTAAGTACTTTTAAAAAGAATTTTTTATTAAATAAGTATAACAATACAAAGAACTATACATTTATATGAATTAATGAAGTCATTAATATGAAAAGATTTAGAAATAATTGTTCCATATTATATTGATGTTAATTTTAATGATTGATAATAACTTAAAAATAATAACTTAAAATATATTCATTCCAAATTCAATCTATCTTTTAGGCGTTTTTAGGTTGAACATGATCATTTTAATCTATAAATCTATATATTAATAGCTAAGAGATTTTTGAAGTTTCCCAGAGCAGGATATGATCATTTTTTATATGATCATTTTTTTAACATAAATAGATTCAATGGAAGTTTTTATATATTATTTATATGCAATGTTTATCAAGAAACTAAACTATTAAGAGGTTATTTCGTTATAATTAATAAAATTTACAGATGTGTTGTTGATGATAGAAAGTAAAATAAAAGTACTCCGGAAAGCAGCACAAGTTTCAACTATGCACGATTCAGATAAAATATGGTGTGTAATTGCAGGTAATGAAGATATGGTAAATAATGTTGCTTATGAAGCCATTTCTGAAAAAGAAAGAGTACAAATATTGTTTAGAGAACATATAACTATGAAGGAATCATTAGTAACTAAAAAATTTGATTTCATAATTTTATATGGAGATTTAAATAAAATTAGGGATTTAAGTTTAATATGTAAAGATAATGGAGGAGCATATCTTAAAATAGCTCCATTTTATGTTTTAAACGAACCAAACCTAATTTTATTGGTGGGTCCAGACACGGTTATTAAGAAATTTGTAGGAGACATAGAGAAGAAAGGAATAAAATATTCTTTTATCTTAGAGGATAAAACAACTGGATTTATCGAAACTGATGTTTATATGACTAATCGCTTACCTAAACTTGTCCGTAACGTGATTGATCCACTATTTAAGATGACGGACGTGGTTTTATCCACACTTTTAATTTCAACTGGAGAAGATAATATTAAAAAAGTCAAAGAAATAGCGAAGTCAAACCAAATATTCGCATTAGAATTTAAAAAGATTTTAGAGGAGGAATAATATGTTTTCTTTTGGAAAAAAGGAAGAAAAAACTGAAGTTAAGAAAAAACCGCTAACAAATACATTAGGAATTGATTTAGGAACTTTAAACACTGTTGTTGCTAAACCATCCGGTGATAAATTTGATCTATACAAAATACCATCAGTAGTTGCTGTTAAAAAAGATGATCTTTCCTATGTACTTGCTGTGGGTGATGAAGCAAAATTAATGCTCGGTAGAACACCTGAAGATATTGTCGCTGTTAGACCCTTAAGAAAAGGAGTTATAGAAAGTATAGCACAGGCCAAAGCTCTTCTCATGTACGCACTGGAGAAAGGTGCTGGAGAATCAATGGAGAACATTCAAAGGATAGTTATAGGCATACCTGGAGATGCTTCAGAAGTTGAGAAAAATGCAGTAGAAGAAATAGGTAAAAAGGCTGGTGCCAGTTATGTTTTAGTTATAAGTGAAGGATTGGCAGCAGCAATAGGTGCTGGTTTACCCATAGCTGAAGCAGCAGGTACCATGGTAATTGATATTGGTGCTGGTTCAAGTGACATAGTGGTAATATCATTAGGTGGAATAACTGACATTGAAACCATCCGCTGGGGTGGAGATGACATTGACGATAACATTGTTGAAAAAGTCAAAGAACAATATGAAGTTGAAATAGGACTCCATGAAGCTGAAAAAGCAAAGATTGAAGTGGGAATGGTCAACTCTGACTCTAACCTGGAAGTTTCCAAAACATCTGTCATTGGTAAATGTATGAAAACCAATAAACCAAAAGAAGTTGAAATTGATTCCAAGATGGTGGCTGACGCTGCAGAACCAATAATTGTTAAAATAGTGGAAGCTTTATCTCATGTGTTGGAAAGATTATCCCCCGAACTTATATCTGGTGTTTACAATCAGACAGTTGTTGTGGGAGGAACTTCACAACTTACGGGTTTAAAAGAGAGAATATTTGAAGAAGTAGGAATTCCAGTAAAGATATCTGAAGATCCAATGACTGTGGTTGCTAAAGGTGCCGCCATAGTTGCTGCAGAACCTAGAGCTCTTGAACCAGAAGTACGTTTAAAAGCCATGAAATAATTAAATTGGCTTTCTTTTTTTATTTTTAAATTTTTATCGCCGGATGGCTATTAAATGAGGATATTAGGCATAGATGAAGCAGGCAGGGGACCTGTAATCGGTCCATTAGTTCTTTGTGGTGTATGTATTGAAGAAAAAAGATTAAAAAACTTGGAACGGCTCGGTATAAAAGATTCTAAAAAATTATCTCCTAAAAGAAGAACTATCCTTGATCGAAAAATTAGAAAAATCTGTGATTATCATATTATCACCATTTCTGCAAGTGATATTGATAACCTAAGATCAAAAGATGTTAATCTTAATGAAATAGAGAAAATTGCCATCACAAAGATTATCGGCCATTTTAACCCAGATCTTGCAATTGTTGATTCAGTGGACGTCAATCCGGAAAGATTTCGCAGGGAAATAAAAGAAATAGTAAATGAAGATATTGAAGTTATTGCTGAACATGGGGCTGATGATAAGTATATTATAGTAGGTGCCGCTTCCATCTTAGCAAAAGTTGAACGCGACACTGAGGTTGAGAAGATCAAAAATAAATATAAAGTGGATCTAGGTTCTGGATATCCGAGTGATCCTAAAACTCAAGCATTTCTCAAAAGATATAAATTTGAAAACCTACCTGATTTTGTTAGAAAATCATGGAATACATCACAGAAACTTAAAGATAAGCCAGATTAATAATATCATTTATTAAACTGTTATCTGGAGATAATAACAATTTTATAATAGATTTGAAACCCATTAAAATAATCAATAATTCATTATTTATAAAAAAATTAAGAGGATTTAAATGATATTTGAATTTTTAAATAGCACATTTGGAACCATATTAGAGATGTTTAAAAGCGGAGGAATCATAACCTACATAATTACCTTGATTGGGATTTATGGTTTTATAACCTCATTCGAAAAAATTCACTACTTACGCAAAATATCTAAAGTCAGTCTTCCTCAAATAACTGGAACAGTTAACAGCTCCATGGAGAAAGGAGGTTCTCTTGAAGCTTTAAGGGCTATTGGAAAATATCAAAATCCGATTTCTAAAATAATATCAGAAGCACTTAAAATAGGATACCGAAACAAGACTGAAGTTGAAGATGCTATGGAGCGAGTTTTCATTGTGGAAATGGGAAACATGACCAAAGGACTGGACACCCTTAGAACCATAATTGAAATAGCACCTTTGTTAGGTCTTATAGGGACGGTTATTGGGTTATGGTATACATTTAGAGCGCTTGGTGTGAATGCCAATGCAACTGCCATGGCCGAAGGTATTTACATAGCATTAATCACCACCATAGTAGGTCTTTCAGTAGCCATTATCTTAATGCCTTTTTATACATATATAACTGGGAGAATTGACAAAGAAATGGACAAAATAGAAATTGCCAAAAAGATGACCAATTGGGGTTCTGCAGAAATGAAATTAAGAGTTAAAGACGTGGATAAGGCAATGATCGCATTAAATGAAGCTGATGGTGTTGTAAATGTTAAACAGATTATTGACAAGGAAGCTAATCTTTGGGTTTCATTTAAACCAAGCATGCTTGAGAAGAGCATAAACAACATAATTATGGAAAAATGTAATTTTGAAGTACAGATCATTGAAAGTAAATTAAAACAGTAATTGGGAGTTATTTAGATGACCATGGATATTGGAAAGTTCAGAAATAAGGTAAAAGGCAGTAACCCTAAATTCAATTTGGTTCCATTCATTGACGTACTTTTCACTATTTTAATCTTTTTGATGGTTACCAGTAGTTTTCAGGCAGCATCCACTTCTGATTCTTCCAGTGGAAAACCAGAATTAACTGAAAGCAGCGGCCCAATGGAATATTACTTAATACCCGTGGCCGGACTTAAAGAAGTCATTGTAAATGGAGAAGACATGTCCCGTTACATTCGAAATAATGCTATTGCAGTAAATACAAGGGTAATAGACGAGGGAGAGATAATTATAAGGCCAAAAACAGGTACTATTATTATTACCACTCCGCCAGGGATGTCACCAGATAAGGCCGTAGCACTTCCTGATCAATGATACCAATAAACTTAAACTATTAATTTTTCACTAAAAATAATATTATGTATTATTAAAAGATTTAAAGGTGTAAAAAATGTATCTTGGGAGAATATTAGCTGTTGGAAGTAATAAATCAGGTAATTTAGTTGCATACAGAGTTTCAAGCAGGTCATATCCCAATAGGGAAACCAAGGCTTTTGAGAATAGAGTTGCAGTTGTTCCAAAAGAAGGACATGAAAAGGATGTTTTTGAAAATCCATATATAGCCTATAATTGCATCAAAATAGTAGATGATGTGGCTATTGTTTCTAACGGCTCACATACTGATGTTATTGCAGATAAAATCGCCGAGGGAATGAATATTAGAGATGCTATTGGCTTGTCCTTGCTGATAATGGATTATGAAAAAGATGATTATAATACTCCCAGAATTGCGGGTGCTTCTTCAATTAACGGTGAATCATATATTGGAATTGTTACCCATGAAAACCTGATAGTTGAAAAGGTTAAACCTGGTAAAACTTCTTACATTGGAGTTTATGAACACATAAAACCTCGGGAAGTTGACTTTGTAGCAGAAAGTGCACAAGAAGCGGCTCAATTTATAATGAATAAAGGAAAATTTGAAGAATTCACAAATCCAGTTACTGCTGCAGCTGCATTTGGTGTTAAAGATTGGAATATGTCTTATATCTAAATTGGTGCCATTATGGAAGTTAGAATAATAGGCCTCCAAGGTATTCCACTTGTCCAAGAGAATGATAATGTTGCCTCATTCATTTTGAACTCTTTGGAGGTATCTTCATTAGATCTGGAAGATGGGGATGTTTTTGTAATTGCAGAAACAATTATTGCCAAGGCTGAAGGGACAAAAATTCATCTTTCTTCTTTAAAACCAAGTTTAAAAGCATTAAAGATAGCTAAAAAGACAGGTAAAGAACCTGAATTGGTAGAATCCATACTTCAAGAATCTAATGAAATATTGAAGGTAGGACCGAATTTTATAATCTCTGAAACTAAACATGGCTTCGTATGTGCCAATGCAGGCATTGATGAGTCCAATGTAGAGCTAGGTAAAGCAACCCCCATTCCCCTAAATCCAGACAAAAGTGCTGAAATAATTAGAAAAGATATTTTAAAAGCTACAGGTAAGCAGGTAGCGGTAATTATATCAGATACTCAGGGCCGACCATTTAGGGAAGGTGCTGTAGGTGTTGCAATAGGAATTTCAGGTATGGAACCACTATGGGATCGGCAAGGTGAAACTGATCTTTATGGAAGAAAACTTCAAACTACCAATGTGGCTGTTGCCGATGAATTAGCAGCAGCAGCGTCCATAGTAATGGGTCAGGCTGATGAAGGCATTCCTGTAGTATTAATAAAAGGTTTAAATTACACTAAAAAACTGATAAGCAATTTTGCAACTGCTAAATCCTTGATAAGACCAAAAAAATATGATATATTTAGATAATTTCAGGTGGTGGTGTTGACTTATCAAATAATTTAAGATAATTGTCACAAAGTTAATTATTCATCATGAAAATATTGAAAAAAAGATTAACATGATAACTATATTATCTGGGGGTACTGGTACCCCTAAACTACTCCAGGGAATTAAAAAGATAATTGATCCCCAGCAAATGAACGTTATAGTAAACACGGTTGAAAATACCTATGTTTCCAATTTATATGTTGCTGCTGACATAGACACAGTTCTTTATACTTTAGCCGGTATTATTAATGAAGAAACATGGTATGGTATTAATGAGGATACTTTCATAACCCATGAAATGCTTAAAAAAGTTGGGTGTCCTGAACTTTTGAGAATTGGTGATAAGGATCGGGCCATAAAAATTCAAAAAACTTTGTTTTTGGAAAAATATTCTTTATCTCAAGCAGTGGATATTCAAAGGAAAAATTTAGGTATTAAATCTAAAATTATTCCAATGAGTAATGAACAACCATATATAAATATTATAACTGACCAAGGAAATATGGAATTTCATGAATTTTTGGTTGAACATGAAGGGAAACCTCATGTTTTGGATGTTGAGTTCAATAAAGTTGTTCCATCTGAAGGTTTAATAGCTGCAATTGAAAATTCGGAAATGATCATTTTAGGTCCTTCAAATCCAGTTACTTCAATAGGACCTATAATTTCAATGGATGGAGTTGTAAAAGCTTTAAAAAATGTATATGTTGTTGCAGTATCGCCCATTATTGGTGGAAAACCAGTAAGTGGTCCTGCGGCCAAATTCATGGAGGCTTTGGGTTTTGAAGTTTCATGTGTTGGTGTTGCAAATATGTATGCCCACTTTTTGGACAAGTTTATAATAGATGTGGTAGATAGCCACTCTAAGAAAAAAATAGAAAAACTAATATCCAAGGTTATGGTAACAAACACAAACATGAAGACCATTGATGATAAGGTGATGTTAGCAAGAACAATTTTGGGTGAAATTATATGATACAAATGACTTTAATACAGATTGATAACTATGGACCATGGACAGTAACTCCTACTCCACGAACAGAGGCAGATCTTCAGATTTTGCAGGCACAACTTTATGCTGACCTTCAAAGACAATTTGCAGCAAAACAAGGGCTTGTTTTTTTCACCCGTTTTGACAATATGTTAGCAGTTACCAATAATGTGGATGTGGAAGATCATTTGAGAATTCAAAGATCAATTGGAAATAGATACCCTATAACAGTAAGTATGGGTGTGGGTGCTGCTGAAACCCCTTATGAAGCTCAGCGAAATGCTACAACTTCTCTTCAGGGATACGGTGGTGCACAATCTGAGGAAAGAAGTGAAATTCTTGCTATTGATGATATGGTCAATAAAGAAGATAGTTTTGTACAGATTGCACATATTGATATAAACGGCATTACTGATTCTCTGACGGACATTATACCTGCTTATGATACTTCATTTATAGTTAACAGGGTTCAACACTTTTTGATGAAAAAGTTAATTGAAAAAGGATCTTTACTGTTTTTCATTGGTGGAGATAATTTTATGTCTCCCTGTAATGGTCTTACTCCTGAAGGTTTAGTAAAAATAATTGAGGAAATTAAGGAAGAAACTAATATAGCTCTTAAAGCAGGGGTGGGAAAAGCACCTACAGCTGAAAAAGCAGCTAATTTAGCTGATTTGGCTCTTGAAGAAATACGTGGTGGTTTCACCTATGATCTGGTTCATGTGATGAAGGAATAATTAATAATCATTTTATTAATAATAAATAACATTTTAATTTTAATTTGCTTTCTTTCGACAAGACATGATGAAGACATGATTAATGAGAGTGAGTTTATCAAAGTTTTAGCTCCAATGGCCGGCATTACTGACGGTGAATTTTGCAAAAAAATGGCTTTGTTGGGATTTGACATGGTTACCCTTGGTGGATACAATGTGGATAATCTCACCATAGAAGCAGGCAAAAAAATTATTGCAAGAGGAAGATCTGAATTTGATATAAAAAAAGAAGATATAATACTGGAAATAGAAAGACAGGCCGAAATTATAAAAAATTCTGCTGATGTTTTGGTGTCAGTAAACCTGCGTTCAGTATCTCCAGATCCAATTGTTAAAATTTCAAAACTAAAATGTATTGACGTGGTTGAAATTAATGCTCACTGCAGACAACCAGAATTAACTGAAATTGGATGTGGACAGGCTCTTCTTTCAGATCTTGATAAATTAAAATATTTTTTAAAAGAAGTAGTAAAAAAATCTAGAGCCAGAGTTTCAGTAAAAATAAGAGCAAATATTCATGGAAATGATGACATCCAAATTGCTAAAACTGTTCAAAGCGGAGGTGCAGATTATCTACATGTGGATGCAATGAAACCCGGCTTTGATCTGGCTGACTACCAGCTCATACGAACCATAAAAAATAATACGAATATATTTATCATTGGTAACAATTCTATTCGAAATTTTGAAACAGCTTCTAGAATGTTTGATGCTGGTTCGGATGCCATATCAATTGCTAGAGCCACTATGGGAGGTAAAATTCCCTTTGATCTCTCACTAATTTAAATAATAAATAATCAAATTTTTATAGAAACTAGGTGCATATTATAAATATTATTATACAAACATTAAGAATATATATTCATTTCAATTTAATACAAAAATTGAAGAAAAATATTGATTTCGATTTGAAGGTGGTTGCATGTCATTTATAAAATTAGAAAATGTCACTAAAACTTTTGGCAACGTAGATGTTTTAAAAGATTTAAACATGACAATAGACGAAGGTAGTGTATTAGGAATACTTGGTCGAAGTGGTTCTGGAAAATCAGTTTTAATAAACATGCTAAGAGGAATGAAGGATTACAAACCAGATAAAGGTAAAATTATTTATCGTATTGCCTTTTGTCCAGAATGTGTTAAAGTTGAACCTCCTTCAATGGCAGGAGGAAAATGTTCTTGTGGCTGTGAATATCAAGATTTAAGTGTTGATTTTTGGAATTGTGATCGAATATTGTTCGCAGCAATCAAAAGAAGAATATCTATAATGTTACAGCGGACTTTTGCACTTTATGAAGATGATACAGTTATAGATAACGTTCTTAAATCTATAGAAGGTTTGGATGACGAAGAAAGCACATACAAGGCATTAGAACTTTTAGAAATGGCTCAAATGACCCATAGGATAACACATATTGCACGTGATTTAAGTGGTGGTGAAAAACAGAGGGTAGTTTTAGCCAGACAGTTAGCAAAGGACCCAATAATATTTTTAGCAGATGAACCTACAGGTACCCTTGATCCAAAAACAGCAGAACTAATACATGAAGCTTTGATTGAGGGGGTTAAAGATCAGGGTAAAACCATGTTAATCACTTCTCACTGGCCTGAGGTTATGAGAAAACTTTCAGATTATGTTATATGGTTAGAAAAAGGTGAAATTATCCAGGAAGGTACTCCAGAAGAAGTTGTACAGAGTTTCTTAGATCAAGTACCACTACCAGAAAAGGGAGAGGTATTTAAAAGTGGAGGTCCCATAATAAAGATGGAAAATGTGAAAAAACATTACTACTCCATTGAAAGGGGCGTCGTAAAAGCAGTGGATGGAATAGACCTTGTTGTGGATGAATCAGAGATTTTTGGAATTGTAGGTTTAAGTGGAGCTGGAAAAACCACACTTTCCCGGATTTTATATGGACTAACTGATCCAAGCAGTGGAAAAATACTTGTTGAATTAGGGGAAAACTGGATCGATATGACAGAGAAGGGTCCATTTGGAAGAGGCAGAGTAAAACCTTATTTAGGAATTCTTCACCAGGAGTATAGTCTTTATCCTCATAGAAACGTATTAGGAAATCTCACCGAAGCAATCAGCCTAGAACTTCCCGCAGAATTTGCAAAAATGAAAGCTGTATATGTTCTTAAAGCCGTTGGTTTTGATGAAAACTATGCAGAAAGCATATTATATAAATATCCCGACGAATTAAGTGGTGGAGAACGTCACCGGGTGGCATTAGCCCAAGTTCTAATTAAGGAACCTAATATCATAATTTTAGATGAGCCAACTGGTACCATGGATCCTATTACCAGGGTACAGGTTACGGATTCAATAAGAAAAGCGAGGGACGAGCTCAACCAGACTTTCCTCATAATTTCACACGACATGGATTTTGTATTAGATGTTTGTGATCGTGCAGCCCTTATGAGAGGTGGAAAGATTCTCAAAATTGGTGATCCAGAATCTATAGTGGAAGACTTAACACCTACTGAAAAGAAAAAAATGCTTACGGAGGACTAAAATGGTATGGGATGACTCACCATCACACGTATGTCGCGGAGGAGATAAAAGAGCAATTACATTTTGTTGTCCACCAGTAAAGCCATGCCCTATATTATATGCACTTGAAGAAGCAGGGCTTACACCTCAAGATTATATTGAAAAAAAAGAGGAATTTGGAAAAAAAACTAGGCTGGGTTATGGTGAGGGAACATGTTTTGGATCATTAGTCTGGTGCTGTAAACCTTCAAAGCCATGTCCTTTGAGGGATATGGTTATGAGAAAAATTGAAATGTCCACAGATGAATATATGGAACTTAAAAAACAGTTATCTGAGGAATTGGTTGGAGAAACTAAACTATTTGATGAAAAAAATGTCAAAGCACTTTCTGATGCCTTTGACGTTTCTGAAACAGAGGCAGGTCATGTTCTTCAAGAATGCGGTAATGATCTTAGAACCGCTATGAAACTTTTGAGAATGAAACAAATGGAGTAGCAGGATGGGTTGGACTCCTCTCTTCCTACAAATGGAGAATAAAAATGTTCTAATTGTTGGCTCTGGTGAAGTGGGCAGGAGAAGAGCAAAAAGATTTATTAATGCTGGTGCGAATGTAACTATAATTGGAAAAACAGATGATAATGATTTAAAAAAACTGGGAGCTTCCATCAAATCTGTGGCTGAAATAGATAAGTGGATTGACTGGTCAGATCTGGTGGTGGTGGCCACATCTAATCCGGATTTAAATGAGTATATTTCAACTGTAACTGATAATAAACTAATAAATCGTGCTGATGATCCTGAATCAGGAAATATAATAGTTCCATCATCTTTTTTTATAGGGGATGTTCAGATATGCATATTTACTAAAGGCAAAAGTCCCCTTATGGCCAAACAGTTAAGAAAAAAGATACAAAAAGTAATAAGTAATCATGAAATACTGCAGATGGAACTTCAAGATTTTACTAGAAAAATCATAAAAAATCAAGTTAATGATCAAAAAAAGCGCAAAGAGTATCTTTACCAAATTTTAGATGATAAAAATGTAAATGATTTACTCAACGACGGCAAAATAGAAGATGCAAAGTTATATGTCGCAAATTACTTAGAAAAAAAGTTTAAAACTGTAGAAAAATGAAATTTTTCAACCTTAAATGGTTGGAGGGATTGCTCTGATTCTCAATATAAGAATTGATCATAAAACAGCAAATATCAGTACCATAGAAAATTTATCTTCGCAGATGGATAAATTAATTGAAGAAATAGATAATAAATGCGGTGTAACTGAGCTAATCCAGATAAAAACATGTAATAGGGCAGAAACTTATCTAGTTTTAGAAAATAATGATATTAAAGGTATTGATTTTAATAATTTTATAGTAGAAAGTAATGAAGATGCACTAAAACACCTGTTAAAGTTAAGTAGCGGCTTAGAATCTATGATAATAGGTGAAGATCAAATTTTAGGGCAAATTAAAGATTCTAAAAATAAATCACTTAAAAAAGGATTTTCCGGTAAAATTTTGAATACGGTATTCACTAAGGCAGTTCATGTAGGTCAAGTTGTAAGGAAAAAAACTAGAATTAACAAGGGATCTATTTCTATAGGATCTGCTGCTGTGGAATTAGCAGAATCTATTCATGGAGACCTTAAATGTAAAAAAGTGTTGGTTGTAGGGGCTGGGAACATGGGCACACTAGTTGCCAGGGCATTAGTAGAAAAAAACCTTAAAGCAATAGTTGTTGCCAACAGAACCTATGATCGGGCAGTTGAACTTGCCAGGGAACTGGAAGGTTATGCTATACATTTTGATCGATTGGAAGAAGCCATGAGTGATGCTGATGTGGTAATTAGTGCTACTGGAGCACCTCACACTGTTGTATCTTATGATCAAGTAAAAAATGCTGTTTCTTCAGAAAAACTTTCTAATATGGTCATGGTGGATATTGCCAACCCACGTGATATTGATGAGAATGTATCTGATCTGGGAGTTAAATTATTTAATATAGACGATTTAAGGGGAATAGCAGATAAAAATAAGAAAATGCGCGAATTTGAGGCTAAACAAGCTGAAAAGATCATAGAACAAGAATTAGAACTTCTTAATAATTCTCTTAAACACATCGAAATTGAACCACTCATATCATGTATTAGGAGAGAAGTTGAGCAGATAAGAATTTATGAAACAGAAAAAGCTCTCCGCATGTTGGGAAATTTAAATGGTAAAGAAGAAATAGTCGACGATCTTACCCATGCTGTTGTAAATAAGGTCTTCCATAGGATCCTCATGAATATTCGCAATGCTGCGGAAAATGAAGAAAAAGAAGTTATAGAATCTTCCTATAAGATTTTCGACATGAAAAAATAGATTTTATGGAAAAATGGAGATAGTTAAGTATATTAATCTTTAGAAGCATTAAGCTTTAAAAAATATTATACAAACATTCCCTTTGGTTCATTTTTCTCTTTTTGATTTAGTTTTAATGCATACTCAAAATGTTCCCAAGTCACCCTATTTTTATCATCAGATATTGCTTTATGCAGGGAAGTTTTCAGTAAACGATCCTTGATATCTCTTCCTGACATTCCTTTGGTGTGATTTACCAGTCTTTCTATATCAACATCCACTTCAAGGGGCATGGACTGCACATAAAAATTGATCATGGCACGTCTTTCATTTTTATCAGGTAATCGGAATTCAATTTCCTCTTCAAATCTGCTTCTTATAGCAAAATCAAGTAAATCTGGATTATTAGTGGCCCCTATAGTTACCACACCATAATTCTGGTCTATACCATCCATTTCAGTTAAAAGGGCGTTAACAACTTCAGATACATCTCCCCTTAATGACTGGTATTTCCTATCCAGACCAACTGCATCAATCTCATCAATAAATATCACTGAAGGTGCAGTTTTAGCAGCTGCTTCAAACAAGTCATGAATTTGTCTGGCCCCATCTCCTACATGCTCACCTATAAGGCTGGTTGCTTTAATTAAATAGAGTGGAACGCTGAGTTCATTGGAAAGTGATTTGGCCAGCATAGTTTTCCCGGTTCCAGGAGTTCCGTAAAATAAGACATTTCTGGGAGCCCAGTCCTTAAATTTATCTGGTTCCTGCAAGTATTTCATTATAATTTTACATTTAATCTTTGCCTGTTCCTGACCTACCACATCGTCCATTTTAATTTTGCTTTGAATTTTTTTAAATTCTTTAACTTCAAAATCCTCAATCAAAAGTATTGATGTGTTTTCAGTTATTTCAGAATTATTAGGATGAGCTTTTATAACTTTAAAAGCATAATCCGGTAATAATTTTTGATCAAATAGGAAAGAACCTTCAACAATGGTTTGACCAGCCCACTGGTCTTTTGCATATAATTCAAAAAGATCTTTGTCAAAAACTTCAATTTTAGGGGTCTCAACCAGGTTACAGATAAAAGGGTAACCAATAGGTTGCAGTACAACTAATTTAGCTTCTTTTTTAGGTTCATTAATTTTTGTTATTGTTTTTTTATCTGATAAGTGATTATTCTGCATGATATTATTAAATTTAATAAAACATCACCATTTTTTTATTTGTTTTAGGATCATATTAATTTTTTTTATAATTTATTTTTTTAGAATTTCATAATACTTCGCCTTGATAAGGGCAGCGTCAATTTCAAGTAAAGGTGTTTCACAGATGATAGTGACATCCCATCCACATTCAATTATCAGTTTTAGTAAGGGTTCTAAAGGAGGGCCGTATTCATCCTCTTCAAGGGTGTGGTGTTTTTTTTCACCAGCATCTGTATATTCAATTTTGGTAAAGTGACAGTGTAAAATTTTAGGATCTAATTTATCTTCTAATTTTTTAAATATTTTTTCGTAGTCATTAATAGTTTTTATACATCCATTATTTCTGGCGTGTATATGGGCAAAGTCAATTGTGGGTTGAAAATTTTCAAATGATTGGCATATTTCTATTATCTCATCTAAACTTCCCAGTTGAGATTTTTTACCGGTAGTTTCTGGTGCAAAATTGTAATCATGAATATCTTTTGATTGAAGTTGTTCCTGAATTTCAGTTATAGCTTCTTTGGCACGTTTCATTGCATCTTTCGCTGAATACTTTGTGTAAAATCCAGGATGAAATACAGTTCTATAGGCACCCATTGCCTCTGAAATCGCGGCCGATTGTACCAGTCTTTCCACGGATCTTTCAATCACATCATCCTTATCTGAACTTAAATTGATATAGTATGGCCCATGCATAGAAACCAGAACATTATTTTTTTCAGAGTTCTCTTTAAGACTTTTTGCAGAACTTTTAGATATTCTGACTCCATAAGTTGCCTGGTATTCATAGGAATTAAGTCCTAATTCATTAATATAATCACAAACTTCTATTGTTTTACCTTTAAACCCCATTGGGTTTCCTGCAGGGCCAAATCTAACATTTTCTGTCATTTTTATCATCATTTATTCATATAACGATTTTACAATAGATAATTTATCAGCTAAAAACAAAATTAGGATATACATTATTATGCTGATATAGATAATAATCATTTGTATTTTCTATGAAAAAATCATAAAATGAAATCATGCGAAAGGAAATGAAATCATGAAAATATACGACATAGCTGTAATCGGAGCTGGACCTGCAGGGTGTATGGCTGCCATTAGAGGGGCACAACTTGGTAAAAAAGTAATCCTGCTGGAAAAAAATAATAAAATAGGACATAAACTTCTTGTAGCTGGTCATGGTCGATGTAATTTTACCAATACTGCTCCATTAGAAGTTTTCCTGGAAATGTTTGGCAAGAGAGGTTCATTCTACCGGGACATCTTTGCTAAATTTTCAAACTATGATTTAATTGATTTTTTTGAAAGTAATGATCTTGGATATAAAGTGGAAGAAAATGGAAGGGTATTCCCTATTACAGAAAAAGCTAAATCGGTAGTAGATGTTTTAGAAAAAGTTTTAGATGAATATCAAATAAAAATCCTGTATAATTTCCACCTAAAACATCTTGATAATCAGGATAATATTTTCAAACTATCTTCAATAGAAAATCAGGTAATTAAAGCACATAATGTTGTTATGGCTACAGGTGGGGCATCTTACGGAGTAACTGGATCAACAGGTGATGGTTTTACTTTTGCAAAATTGTTAGGACATCAAATAACAGAAATGAAACCTGGAGAAGTTCCACTTTTAGTACGTGAAAAATGGATTCACCAATTAAAAGGTGTTACTCTGAAAAATGTAGGGATGAATATACAATATGGCAATAAAATGAAATCTTTAACAAAGGGAAACCTTCTTTTAACACATTTCGGAGTTTCAGGACCAGTTATCCTGGATATGAGCCACACAATTGTGGAAATTATGGATCAATACGGTGATTTGAAGCTCAACATTGATTTTAAACCAGAAATCAAAGAGGATGCCTTAGGGGTCAGGCTGCAGGAAGATTTCCAGAAGTATGATAAAAAGAGTTTAAAAAATTATTTAAACTATCACCTTCCTCAAAGCACGATTGAACCAATTTTAAAGACCATATCTCTTGATCCTCAAAAAAAGCTGAATCAAATCACTAAACAAGAAAGATTCCAGTTACAGAAGACATTAAAATCCCTTCCATTAACAATAACTGGGCATCTTCCACTAGATAAAGCTATGGTTACGTGTGGTGGTGTATCAAAAAAGCAAATAGACCCTCAAACCATGGAATCGAAGCTTGTTAAAGGATTATATTTTGCTGGAGAGATAATTGCGGGATGTGGTCTTATGGGAGGTTATAACTTGCAACAAGCATTTTCCACAGGTTACGTGGCAGGGGATAGTGCATCAAAGAAGTGAACGGCCAGATAAGCCAGCAATCTCTTAAAATTGTATAGGGATTGAAACAAGGAATATATGGTTAATATCAATATTCACATATTGAATTCTTTTTTAATAAATTTTTCAGCTTCTTCATAAGATCTATAGCTGAATTTATACCTTTTATGAACATCTAAAATCTCAGATAATGCATCTTCTACTAAATCTTTATTTTTCCATTGTTTCAAACTGTAAACAACCTTCTCCAAACACCCCTTTTTGTAACTTATCTGGCCAATAACATGTATAATCATATCTCGCACTCGTTTGTTCTCTTCATTTTGAACTTCCTCTAAAAGAGGTAATACATCTTTGGGATGAGTTCTTCCCCTTAATTCAATTCCATGAATCATTTGGCGGCGAATTTCAGGTTGAGAGTCATTTATATATTTTTTTGCGAATTTCAATGTGGGGACAGGATTTTTCTCTCCCATCTGCTTCAGGGCACCGATAATAGCATTCCTAATCTTAGGGTTTTCATCTTTTAAGGCACCTTCCATATTTCCCATTATTTTTTCTGCATCTAACTTACCAATCTCGCCCCAGGCGTAAACTACAGTCTGTCTTACTTCAACATCTTCTTTTTGAAACATTGATTCTAAAATATTTAAAATAGTAGTCTGGAAATCTTTATTAGTGTTATATAACTTTCCAATAATCAAATATACGTTTTTCCGGATGTAAATATCATCATCAGAAGCATATTTTAATAAAAAAGGGTAATCGAAGTTCACAGGCTTTTCTAATTCGTTTTTTATATTATCTTCCATCTCCTGGACAATTTCTTTTCTTTTTTCTTTGGAAAAATCGTAAAAGCCCATTATAACTCTCCAATCGATCTTAGTGCTGTTTATTGTTTAAATAAATAATATTGATATTATATGCTATCATTCCCGCCCATACCAAACTTAGCAAGACAGTTATCCATTCAAATAAAGAAGCAGAAATATTCATTTTGAGTATGTAAATTATGATAAACATTATATCAATAAAAACTACAAAAAAACCGTAATAAGCTATTTTCTTTATGAATTGGGAATGGTTGAGTAAATAGATATTACTTAAGATAAGGGTGAACATGAGAGATAAAAAGAACGACGCTGACCAGATCCAATGTAATGGACCATAATCTTCAGAGAAAACTCCCACCATGATTAAGGAAAATGAAGCATAAATTCCAACCAGCTGCGAGGTAATTAATAAGTTTTTTCCATGTTTTCCTGTTTTATACCATATTTTGAAGCCATAAAAAAATAAAATAAGGAGCAAACCAGTTATTATACATCCTAAATTGAAAAATATGGCACCATTACTGTTATAAGAAGAATTTCCAAGGTCGCTTAAATAATTGTTCAGTGGATTGTAATCTCCTGAAAACATTGAAACAGCAGTAAATGTAAAAATAAGGAAAATTAGAATTGCTAATACACCAGTTAATGACACAAATGAAATATTATGGTTTTTCATCTTTTTCAATTAATTATTTATAAAAAAATAAAAAAATAGGGGATTTTTATTATCCTCTCTTTTTATAAGATATTCATAGCTTTATTTGTTTTTTGGATAGATTTCTGTGGATCATCTTCCATTTCAAGCATGGCCCTGATGGCATCCACATTTTCGGGTACTACATCAGATTCTTGATGTATAGCTTGCATATAATATAATTCTCCGTCCACTATGTTTAGAGACTCTTTCCAGACTGCTATTTCAAATAGGTCGTTTCTTGATCTTCCTAAATCTTTAGCATACTCCATGATCTCTGCAGTTGAACCTAAACCTTTCGTTGCTTCTACTAATATTACTCTTGGAGTTTTTTCTAAAGTATCTATAATTTCATCCAGCCCTACGTCAGATTCTAATTCTACCATCAAATTGTGCTGGTGCATAAGTGTGGTTGGAACCAGTAATGCTATGGTGGTTATGTCCATGTCATAAAGAACGGTTTGAAGATCAGGACCGTGGTGAGATGGTACTGTTGGTGGATTAGGTACTATTGCATTAATTGGTCCGCTTTTAATTTGTGCAGGATCTGCACCTCTTCTTACCATAACTGCTCTTACCTTTTTTATTCCACATAAATCGTCAATGGGTTGGAGAGTTCTACACAGTCCGGTGGTGTTACATGAGACTACTCGAGCATAATCTGCCCCTAACACATCTGCGTAATTTGAAAATGAGTTGAAGGATAATCCAATCTGATCGTGTTTTTCTCCACCTTGGAATATTCCTTTGAGTCCTATTTTCTCATAAGTTTCCTTATTCTTTGCACCTATGCCTCCCGGCGTGCAATCTACAATTATATCCAGTTTATCATAAAGATCATCAATGGTACCACTGATTTCCAAACCAGCTTCCTCAAATAACTTTACTCTTTCGGGGATGCTTACATAAAGATCAAAACCCTTTCTTATAGCCAGTTCTGCTTCAAAATCAGGCTTAGTTTTGGTGACACCAACAATTTTCATATCGTCCTGAGCAGAAACAGCATCTGCAACTCTTTTACCAATAGTTCCATATCCATTAATTCCAACAGATTTCATAATAAACCTCCTTTATAAGCTTTGCATCATTTTAGCTGATGGTTCATTTTTCTAACAATGGCTATGTTTAAGGTACTATTTATTAATTTTTTATTTTTTTGCAGGAAATTTTTGCATAAAATTCCACTAACTAAAAGGGATATTTTGTGATTAAACGTAAAAAACGTTAAAAAGGAATAGATAATGTTTAAATTTAGTATAAAAATAGATTCTCCATATTAATAATTAATAATCTATATTTTTAGAATTATTTATCTATTTAATGCATAAAATAGTCTAAAATAAACTAAACTGCACATATCCACTTTTGTAATAGATAACCAGTTAAAAAAATGATAATTAAAAAAATAGAAAAAATAGGGGATTGACCAACTTATTGCTGGCCATACTTAATTTATTATTGTGCTGATTCCATAGACTCTAATTTTTCAGGGAAATATGTGTCAACAACATATTCCAATCCATATTTAGAGAAGGACTGCTGTTCTGCCTTTTTGCCAATTTTAAGCATTTTCTTAATCTCAACTTTCCAGAATTCATCCTTATAACGGGGATCTTTAAGAAGTTCTTTTAACCTTAAAACATCTATGTCCTTTAAAGGATCGGTTGGAAGTTCATAGTTTATAATATCACTGGCAGTTACTCCTAAAAACTTAGCGTCAGGTGTTGCCAGTTCATGATTTACGTGGGCTAGTTTAGCACTTCCTGAGATAATAACCATGGCAATGTGGAATCCCCATGGATCTCCGTCGTTACAAACATAGACTGGTAATTTCAACTCTTCATTAACTCTTTTAAGGAATCTTCTGGTTGCTCTTGCAGCCTGTCCTTTTAGTCCTACAATAAGGGTGTCGAACTTTTTATAGGCATTTTCCTGGACCATCCGGTGGAACATACCCATGGTTTCCACTGCTATAACCCGTTTAACATTATGGTCTACGAATTCAACCTCATCAATTGTGGGTGAAATAGTGTAACCAGATTTACCGGATTTCATAGCATTAATTTCAATATCTCCCTCTTGTATAGTTAATTCACCATAAACAGAGGCTCCATCCTCTTCTGGCATTAATCCAAGGTCTTCACGGGTCATTCCAAGGGTAACTTCCAGGTCTTCACCTACAATGTTAGATTCCTGCTGGTCACCAAAGTCTACATCCCATCCTTCGGAAACATAGTACATCTCCCTCAGGGTGGCAGTTTTTTGTGTTCGTACTAATTGTTTGCAGAAGTTAGCCATGTAAACCATTTGGGCTATCTTTTTTATCTGTTTAACATTTCCCAGAGAACGCTGACCAAAACGGTCTCCTAAGACGTAATGCCTTTTAATGTCATCGTAAACAATGTTAGATGTACCACGGGATGGAACTTTTATGGCTGGGACATTCATTTCCTGTACATCTTCTATTATCATCTCACCCAGGCTTTTTAGTTTATTGATTGCAATATCCTTCCTATTCATCATCTAACTCCTCTAATATTTTCGGTTTTCTTGTAACCTTGGATAATACATGGTCATATTCAGGGACATCTGTTTCGGCTAGAACTGCTGCTTCTTTTAATATAAGGGGCACATAGGTTTCAAATACTTGGGAACGCATTGCTTCCTCTTTTTCAGCCTTTTTAGCCCTTAAGTATTTCTGCAGTTTCCTTGCAATTTTCATGGTTGATTGTCTAACTTCATGGAGAATTTCAGGTTCTGGTGCCACGCTTTGCTTTCCAGTTGACAGATATGGAACATTGGTTGATACAATATTCACAAAGACAGTGATGGGTGCATTATCTAAATCACGTATACCATAACGTTTCCAGTCTATACTTTTCAGACCTTCTGTTATGGCACAACTTCCTTGATCAAAGGTTAAGGGAACTCTATTGGCAAATCTCATAATCTCGGCTTTCTTTTGCTCGCCGATCAGTCTTCCAGATTCTCCTCCATATGATATACCCGACTCAATAACAAAGGCCACTCCTCCTCGGTAGGTGACAGGTTTTCTGGTGGTTGCCGCAACAAATTCTGGATTCAAAATTTCAATCATACCCTTTTCAACCTGTTTTTGACCTATAGGTATTAAACCAGAGGTTGGTGGGGCCATGAAATCCATTTTTCTAAAGGTTTCCACAATTTGTTCTGCTTCTTCCCATTTCATGTCTTTAGGCCTTTTGTTTAGATCTATTCCAGTGGTCTCTTCAATTTCATTTACCCGTTTAGTGGACATTCTGGAAAGATTACTGGTAAGCATACTTCTAAATCTGCGTTTATCAGTATGTTTAGCCATAAATATCAGATCATCAGCAGTAACACCACGGGGGTGAGGTAAAACTTCCTTAGGAAGTGGAGGTATCTCAGCGCTGGCCCTATCAAATAGATAAATGTGTCCAGTAGGATCTCTAAATGTAATTTTAGCGTGAGGATTAGCTATCATGGTTCTTCTTATGTATTCATATGCTCCCTGTTCACTTAGAGAATATGAAACATCTTTAAAATGAAGTTCTATACATACACCAGTTGAATCAAGCACTATTTCTTTTTTGTCTAATATTAGGCCCTGATTCTTTTTGACATCCATTTTGAATGTCATTTGAACTCCTTTTATTTCACCATTTTCTTTGTATCCTGATGTTATTTTAGCTGGCTTTCCAGTTGTCATCTGGGATAATAATACACAGCCACTACATCCTAATCCTTGCTGTCCTCGGGACTGAATATTTCTGAATTTTGATCCAGCAAACATGGTACAGAAAACTTTGGTTATAAAAGCTTCTGGAATACCAGGTCCATTATCACGATGTCTTAAAATGTAATGATCTTTATCCAATCTTTTCAGGTCTATTTTTATTTCTGGTAGTATACCTGCTTCTTCAGCAGCGTCAAAACTGTTGGTTATTAATTCGTGGAAAACCATTGTAAGTGATCTTATTTTACCAGAAAATCCAAGCATTTGCTTATTTCTTCTGAAAAACTCTGATGCTGTAAGTTCTTTAAACTCTTCAAAGAGTTCTGAAGCTTGTCTTTCCAAAATTACCCTCCTTGAATTTTTATTATTAATACTGTTATATTATTTATTACTATACATTTTGGAATTAATTTTTATTATAGTTTCATTTATATCTATTTATTACTTTATTATTATTTTATTCAGGGGAAACTGTTTTTTGAAATTCTCTTAACTTGAATTCATGTCTTTTTTTCTCTAGAAATGCATAAACAGTTTTGTGTCTGATTCCCTGTAAAATCATTTCTATTGCTTCTTTGGCAATCATTATTTTTTCCATATCTCCAATTAAAGAGACGGTTTTCCCATAAACAGAAACGTCAGTATCGGTCATTTCCTTGATTATCTCTCTGGTTCTTCCTTCTTTACCAATTATCCTACCTTTTTGTCTTTTCATGGCTTTTTTAGATTTGCCAACAAAATCAGGTAACCTGATTACATCGAATAGATAATTATCATCAAGAAGTTTGAGAGCAATCTCTGGGCTGAATCCTCTTCCAATAGCCCGAACAATATTCCTTGTTTTCCATATTGAAAGAGGATCATCCATTTCTGGTGTGGGAGAAATTGATATGCTGCCTGTTTCACTTTCAATGTTTATCTGGGTATGGGTAAGTTTTTCAAGTTCTTGTTTAACAATACCTTCCTTTCCAATAACTACTGCTACTCGCTCTCTAGGTATTTTGAGATATTCAGTGTTAGGCATCTTTTCACCTCTTAAATAAATTTAAATTAATAGTAAATTTACTGTTTGATTGAAATTTCTAAAAATATTCAATGCATATTAATTAAAATATAAAAGTCAACCTTATCATTAATTATATTATAGTACATATTTAAATTTAGTACATATTTAAGATAAACTTTTCTATAGTTTTCAAGGGTATTAATCCATAATTTCTGCTTTAATTTCATCTTTAGTAATTGAAATACCCATTTTGTTAAAATCTCGTACTATATTATCAATATCTCTATCTAAAAGCTCTTTAGCCATAGGATGATCTGTAACCATGCCCTGGGATATATCAATTATAACGGGTTCATCCTGGTTAATCAAAATATTAAAACCAGATAAATCGCCATGAACTAATTTAGCGTCTTTATATAACATTTTGATGTATTTGATTACTTTATTTAACACTTCATCTGGTTTAGAAAGGGATACTTCTTGCATAGGTAGTGCAGGATTTCCTTCGTCATCCCCAATAAATTCCATGATCAGTACATTATTTTTGGCTATCATGGGCGTTGGAACTTTAACTCCCACACCCCGGGCTCTTTTAAGATTTCGATATTCTTTAGTAACCCACGCATTTACTAGTTGACGTTTGTTGGATGTTCTAACACGGAATCGGGGGTCTCCCTGAATATAATTTTTCATTTTTTTAAAATCAGAGGTAGTAATTCGATAGATCTTAACGGCTACAAAGTTACCATCATCGTCAATACCTTTAAATACATTAGCTTCTTTTCCAGTGCTGATAACGCCATATAACTGATTTATGTATCCCATTTTTGCCAGTTTATATAAAGTTTCTAAAGTCTGCTGGTCAAATACTTCACTACCAACTCTCTTATCTTCAATACTTTTGATTCGTTTTTCAGCGAGCATTTTTCTTAAATCAGCATCTGCTTTGGAAACTTTTGAATTCATTAAAATGAGCCTCTTTTAAAGATTTATCCATCAATAATAATAAGATGGATTTTTATTCTACACATCTTAAATATAATAATAAGCTTTTTTAGGTACCATTAAAATTTTTAAAAAAATTAATTGGTTATAAAAACATGTTAAAACTGTAATTATTCTAAAATAGTTATCATAAATAGTCAAAATGATTAAAGATTTAAAAAACCTCTTTTTTCAAGCCAGTTAGACTCGGTACGGGTGTATCTCCAAATAACATCCGCTTTCTCATCACTCTGGAAGTCCCATGGTTTAACGAGAACCACGTCACCTTCCCTTATCCAAATCCTTTTTTTCATCTTTCCTGGAATTCTTCCCAGCCTTATTTTGCCGTCAGCACATCTAACTTTCAATTTACCATGGCCCAATATTTGTTCAACCACTCCAGGTATTTCTCCCCTGCGGGGGGTTCTCACTCTTCTTACGCCTTGATTAGTATTATCTCCTCTCTTCAAATACTCTCCTCCTTATTTGGTTTGCAATTAAATTTTTTTAATGATTCAATTGATAATTTATATATAATTAGTATTAGATGAACAATGTATATAAATCATATTAAAAGTGGTAAGAACAATTTAACTAAATCATATTAAAAGTGATAATATGGGAACAGAATTTTTAAGTATTAAAGACCCGGCAGAAGTAAAAAAACTCATAAATAATCTTCCAATTAAAAGAAAAACTGAAAAAGTCCCAGTTAAAGACGCTTATCAACGGGTGCTGGTTGAGGATGTTTATTCACAAATAAATTTACCGCCCTTCAACAGAGCTTCTATGGATGGTTACGCAGTTATTGCAGAGGATACATTCATTGCAAGTGAGGAAAAACCCGTAAAATTAAAATTAGTAGAAATAGTAAAGGCTGGAACTATTCCCAAGAAAAAAATGGAGAGCGGAGAATGTATTGAGGTAGCTACAGGAGCGCCAATGCCCTCCAATGCTACAGGATTGGCTATGATTGAATTTACTGAAAGAAAAAATGATGAAATTTATATTTATGAAGCCACTCCTCCTGGTCAATACATTGCCAAAGAAGGGACTGATCTTAAAAAAGATGAAATAATCTTATCCAAAGGCAAACTGCTAACCTCAGATAAAATAGGTGTTTTAAGTGCTGCAGGCATAAAAGAAGTTACAGTTTACTTTAAGCCTAGAATTGCTGTCATTTCTACAGGCAATGAATTGATTGGTCCTGATGAAAGGATGGAGTATGGAAAAATATATGATATTAATTCTGAGACCATCTCAAATTCAGTAAGATCATGTGGTTGTCTGCCTATAAAAGCAGGAATCACTAAAGATAATTATAGTGATTTATCTGCTAAAATAAATGAATATTTAGATGCAGATTTGATTATAACTTCTGGAGGAACATCTGCAGGTACAGGGGATGTACTTAGACAAGTTTTAGATGATATGGGTGAAGTATTTGTACATGGGATTGGTGTGAAACCTGGAAAACCTGCAATTGTTGGTAAAATTCAGGATAAAATAATTTTTGGCTTACCCGGGTATCCCGTATCGGCTTTCATAGTCTTTAATGTATTTGTTGCGCCTTTTTTAAGAAAAATGGCTGCTGTTCCCAATATACAAAAAAATGATGTTTTAGAACTTAAAATTTCAAGAAGATATCACTCTTCTAAGGGTAGGGAACAATATGTTTTAGTACAGATTGAAGATGATCTAGCTCACCCCATCATGAAAGATTCTGGTGCAATAAAGGCACTTGCCGATGCAGATGGTTATTTTAAAATACCTAAGAATGTTGAAATAGTTGATGAAGGAAGTATGATTAAAGTGGAAAGTTTTAGTCAGTTAGCTCCTTAAATAATACTATTTCAATTTATCTATTTTATCAAATGGTTTACTAAGTGGTTAATATCATTAAAAACTTTTTCTTCACTGAGTCCCCCAATTTCTGGCCTTTCTATAATCACTACATCTAAACCTAGTTCTAGAGCCGCACTAATTTTAGAGGGAGTACCTCCAGTTAAACCACTTTCTTTTGTGATCATAAGGGATACTCCATATTCTTTCATTAAAGCCATGTTAAATTCCTTTGAAAATGTCCCCTGCATTGCAATTATATTTTCCTGGCTTAAACCGAGATCTAGACATTTATTTATTGAATCCAGCACAGGTAGCACCCTTACATATACCTTTTTTCTATCAATTTTTTTTAGTATATATTCCAGATTTGAAACACCAGCTAAGTGCATTATTTTTTCGTCACCAGAGGAACTTTCAAGTAAACCTAAGACTATTTTAACAGCTTCTTCAAAGGATTTAGCAGTATAAATATGTTTATTTTTCATTTTTTTCAGTTTAGGCCTTTCAAAACGTATATATGTTACTTTTTCTTTGTGAGCAGCATTTATGGCGTTTTTTGTAGCATTTGAAGCAAAAGGATGTGTTGCATCTACCACGGTTTTGATATCGTTATTTTTTAGCACTTGTTCCATTTCTTCTTGATCTAATCCGCCTTCTATTACTTCGTCTGCTCCTGAATCCTTTGCAATTTTTGCCCCATATTCTGTGGTGGTGGTGGCCAGAATCTTGAATTTGTTAAGTTGGGACAACCTTTTTATAATGTCGTATGCATCTTTGGTTCCAGACATTACCATAATTGATGCATCTTTTGTTTTAGACATCCGACCATTCATTTACCAAATCCTCTCTACTATTTTTTCGCTTATGATAATGGTTGAGGCCACTAACAATATTAAAACCCAATCCATCAGTGATAATGCAACCGTTCTAAATATTCCCTGTAGAAATGGTACATATATTACGCAGAGCTGCAGGAGAAAAGATGCAGCAACCGCGATGATAAGGAATCTATTGGAAAAACCTGATTTTGATTTACAGTTAAATACGTTAAATATCTGGAACATAACAAAAACTGTAAATGCTACAGTCATGGCTTTCAGGGTTTCTACTCCACTGGAAAGTTGGAAATAGTAAAGTGCTAAAGTTCCTATACTCATTACAATACCTGCGAATACTATTCTTAAAAGGTTATTTTTAGGTAGTATGTTCTCTTTTTCAGGAAGCCTTTCCATAATATCAGTTTCAGGAGGTTCGATTCCCAATGATTGGGCGGGAGGACCGTCCATTATTATATTGATCCATAATATCTGAATAGGGTTAAACGGTATGGGAAAACTCAGAATGGAAGCTGACACAATGGTCAAAATAGCACCCACGTTGGTTGAAACTTGAAACTTCACAAAACGCCTGATATTATCAAAGATGGTTCTTCCTTCTTTCACAGCCTTAACAATTGTTGCAAAATTGTCATCTTGAAGCACCATATCAGAGGATTCTTTAGCAACATCAGTACCCGTACCCATGGAAACACCAATAGCTGCTTTTTTTAATGCAGGGGCATCATTTACTCCATCACCAGTCATGGAAACAATGTTTCCCTTTTTCTGGAGCGCTTCTACAATTCTCACCTTTTGTTCTGGGAAAACTCGGGCATAAACCTGAACATCATCTACCATTTCTTCAAATTCTTTTTCATCAATTTTATCAAGTTCAGGTCCATTTATTACTTTTCCTTCGGTCAAAATACCAATTTCTTTAGCAATAGCCGCAGCAGTATCTTTATGATCTCCAGTTATCATTATCACCCTAATATTGGCTTTTTGACATATTTTAACTGCTTCTGCAGCTTCTTTTCTGGGAGGATCCATCATACCTACCAATCCAACAAAAATAAGATCCTTTTCTAACTCTTCTTTATCAGAAAGATTTTCATCCTCACTTATTTCACGATAAGCTAAAGCTAGAACCCGCAAAGCATTACCCGTCATTTGATTTAATTCACTTAAAATTTCCCCCTTCACAGCTTCTGATAATTCAGTTATATCTCCTTCATGTTCTATTCTATTGCATTGTTTTAAGATGATTTCAGGAGCACCTTTGGTTAAAAGATAGTTAGATCCATCCATATCATTTATGGTAGTCATCCTCTTCCGGTTACTGTCAAGAGGAATTTCAGATACTCGGGGATATTTTTTTTCCAGTTCTTCTTGCTGGTATCCATTATCTTGGGCAAACATTAGCACGGCTCCATCAGTAGGATCCCCAATAACTTTACCTTTTGATAGATGGGCATTGTTACATAATGCACATATTTCATAAACCCTTTTTGAGGAGGTTATATGGGTCTCTCGGACAGTCATTTTATTTTTTGTCAAGGTACCTGTTTTATCAGTGCATATGACTGAACATGATCCCAACGTTTCCACTGCTAAAAGTTTTCTAACCACTGCATTAGTTTTAGCCATTCTCTGCATTCCCAACGCCAGTGTGAGCGTTAAAATGGCAGGTAAACCTTCTGGAACCGCAGCAACAGCCAGAGAAACAGCGGTCATAAAAGTTTCAACCAGAGGTATTCCCTGTAAATATTGAAGGGCAAATACAAATCCACATATTACTACAGCAATAATACCTAATGTTTTTCCTAAGCCTGCTATTTTTTCTTGTAGAGGCGTTTTTGCATCTTCGGTTTGAATCATCTCTGCTATTTTACCTATGCTGGTGTTCATTCCTATTTCTACAACAACCCCTTTACCATTACCCGATACCACCTTAGAATCCATCAAGGCCAGGTTGTTTATTCTATTTTCTTCAGATTCTATTAATTCTTCATTTTTAGAAACTGGCATAGATTCTCCAGTTAGGGCAGACTCATCTATTCGAAGATCTGAACTTTTTATTATCCTTAAATCTGCAGGAACACTATCTCCTTCTTCTACAGTTACTATGTCTCCTAATGTAAGCTCATTCGATAAAATTTTCTGTTTTTTACCATTCCGTATCACCACAGCTTCATTGGAGATTAAGCTTTTTAACTTTTCCATAGCCTTTTCAGCACGATATTCCTGAACAAATCCTACTATGGCATTGATGACAACTACAAATAGGATAACAATTGCATCTATTTGATCTCCTACAAAAAAAGCTGCTATGGCAGCTACAATAAGTAAGAGTATTAATATCTCCTTAAATTGCATTAAAAACAGTTTAACAGGACCGTCCTTTTTTTCTTCGACTAATTCATTTTTTCCATATTTTAAAAGCCTTTCATTGGCTTCTTCACTAGTTAAACCATTTTCTGTAGTATTTAGTTTATTTAGTGTATCTTTTATACTAAGATTCTGCCATTTCATTTGAAACACATCATGTAAAAACTTGCTTTTTTATAGTTAATTAACTTGAATTCATTATTTTTAGATTTTTTTAAATTTATTTTATTGATATTTATAAATTCCGTTGATAATGGTTTTATTATCAGATCTGAACCGGTTTTAAGAGCTAAATTTGCTAAATGTTGGTGAAGCTCTGTGGGTGGTCTTATGGAATATATCAGGGTAGATCCTTCATATATTTTCAGATCTGGTCTGGTTACATCATCTTCTGTGATCGTGTGATGGCAAGGTTTAATATCGGTCATGATTATATCCTTATTTAAATATTTTTGTAAGTTTTGGGCTACTTTAATGAAGTTTCCCACTCCAACTTCCACTATCTTGTTTGCATCTGAGTAATTATTGATAATATAACACGAGAAATCTTTCCACATCTTACCACTGGAGATTATATGATTATTAGAGAATTTCGGCTACCTGATCTTAAAAGGGTTTTAGAAATTGAAAGAATGTCCTTTAATGATCCTTACCCTGCAAGTATATTGAAGGATATATATAATTTAGGTGCAGGATTTTTGGTTGCTCAGCAACATAATATTATTGTAGGATATATTATATTTTGGATCAGATTTGAAGATGAAGGTCATATAATATCCATTGCTGTGGATGAAAAAAATCGACGAATAAATGTTGGAAAAAATTTGGTAGAAACAGCCATACAAATCTTCAAAAAGTATGATATAAAAAATATTAAATTAGAGGTAAGGGCTAAAAATAAAGGGGCTATAAACTTTTATAAAAGCTTGGAATTTAATGAAGAAAAAATTGTTCCAGGATATTATGAGGATGGAGAAGACGCAGTTTTAATGTATAGATGTTTAAAAAATGTTAATAGTGATTAAATTAGATGTTAAATGACATAGCTCTAAAAAACATTAATAGAATCTAAATCTTATTAGGAATTTATCAACATTGTAGAAGACTAAAGAATATAACTTGGCAATAGTTAGTTAAAGGTTTAAAATGCAGTATATATTATAATTGTGGTGATTGGATGGTAACAAAGGCAAAGATGGCTTTAGAAGATGGTACAATACTTAAAGGAGAAGGATTTGGTTATAATACAATAAAAACAGGGGAGGTTGTTTTTGCAACCGGAATGACTGGTTACGTTGCATCACTCACTGATCCCTCTTATAAAGGTCAAATATTAATGAATACTTACCCATTACAGGGAAATTATGGGATTAATCGTGATTGGTTTCAATCAGACAGGATACAAGCTGATGGTTTTATAGTAAGAGAATTATGTCAAAATCCTTCTCATTTTTCATCACAACAGAGTTTATCTGATTTTTTAAAGGAATATAAAATTCCTGGAATTTCAGGGATTGATACCAGAGCTCTTACCATCAAAATAAGAGAACACGGGGCTATGAAGGGAGTTATTGCTACTGAAGATATAGATGACGAGGAACTTCTTGAACTTGCAAAAAATCAGCCCTCCATTGTAGATCTGGACTTAGTGGACATGGTATGTGTAAAAGAACCCAAGGTTTTAGGCGAGGATTACAAACATAGAATCGCAGTCCTTGATTGTGGGATAAAAAATAATAGTATAAACGCTTTTCTCAAAAGAGAGGTAGGTGTTATATTACTGCCTTATAATACTCCTTATGATGAACTACTTAATTTTGATCCAGATGCGGTGCTGGTTTCAAGTGGGCCTGGAAATCCTGCTCGTGTTTCTCAAACAATAGAATCAGTAAAAAAACTTTCAGAAAAATTACCTATATTTGGAATATGTTTAGGTCAACAAATTATATCTCTGGCCTTCGGTGCGAAGATATACAAAATGAAATTTGGTCATAGAGGTGTAAATCAACCAGTTAAAGATTTAAATTCAGGTAAAGTTTCAATTACATCTCAAAATCATGGTTTTTCTGTTCAAGAAAGTTCAGTTAAAGAAATTCCACTTGAAGTTACTCAGATTAATTTGAATGACCATACTGTTGAGGGAATAAAACACAAAGAATTACCTATCACCAGTGTGCAGTACCACCCTGAAGCTGGACCAGGACCTCACGATACAGATTATACTTTTGATAAATTTGTGGATATAATGAAATCGTATTAAAATTACTTTAATTCGAAAAATTACTTAAATGTACATTAATGGAGTAAATAGCGTAATAATAAAAATAATAAATACGGGGATGTAAATGCAAGATCATAATATAAAAAAGGTGCTAATTATAGGATCCGGCCCTATTCAAATAGGTCAGGCCGCTGAATTCGATTATTCAGGGTCACAAGCCTGTAAATCTTTAATGGAAGAAGGAATAGAAACAGTACTTGTTAATAGTAATCCTGCAACTATTCAAACTGACATGGATACAGCAGACCGTGTATATGTTGAACCTCTTACACCAGAAATTGTGGCTAAAATAATTGAAAAGGAGAAACCGGATGCTGTTTTGCCTACTATGGGTGGACAAACCGGTTTAAACGTGGCAACGGGATTGGCTGAAATAGGAGCATTAGAAGGAATTAAAGTTATTGGTTCATCAGTTGAAACTATTAGGAATGTTGAGGACCGGGATCTTTTCGGTAACTTTATGATGGAATTAAATGAACCCATCCCTAAATGTAGAGCAGTTGATTCTTTAGATAAAGCATTAGCAGCTGTTGATGAGATTGGATATCCTATTATCGTACGTCCTGCTTTTACTTTAGGAGGTACTGGTGGTGGTGTTGCCCATAACGAAGAAGAGTTGATAGAAGTGGCAACCCGTGGATTGGATATGAGCTTTATTAATCAAGTTCTCATTGATGAATCAGTTATTGGATGGAAAGAATTTGAATATGAGGTTATGCGGGATAAAAATGATACATGTATAATTGTTTGTAACATGGAAAATCTGGATCCAATGGGTATACATACTGGTGAAAGTATAGTGGTTGCCCCTGCTCAAACCCTAAGCGATATAGATAATCACAGATTGAGAGATGCTTCAATAAAGATTATAAGGGCGCTTAAAATTCAGGGCGGATGTAACATTCAATTTGCAGTTAATCCTGATACTGGTGAATATAAGGTAATAGAAGTGAATCCTCGTGTTAGTAGAAGTAGTGCCTTAGCATCAAAGGCAACTGGTTATCCTATTGCCAAAATATCTGCAAAAATTGCTATTGGTATGACTTTAGATGAAATTCAAAACGATATTACTAAAGAAACACCAGCTTCTTTTGAACCTACTCTGGATTATGTTGTTGCTAAAATTCCCCGATGGCCATTTGACAAGTTCAAAGGTATAAGTAAAGAAATAGGAGTTCAAATGAAATCCACTGGAGAGGTAATGTCCATTGGCAGGACAATTGAAGAAGCTCTCCATAAAGCAATAAGATCTCTTGATATTGGAAGATTTGGATTTGACGAGGTTAAATATGACGAAGATCTCATTAAAAAAGCTACAGATGAACGGATATTCCATATATATACTGCTCTAAAATCAGGAGTTTCAGTTGACAAAATTCATCAGATGACTCAAATAGACAAATTTTTCCTCTATAAATTACTGAACATCATCAATTTTGAAAAAAATCTTAAGGGCGATATTTTTGATGAAAATAATCTAAGAAAAGCTAAAAAGATGGGGTTTTCTGATAAAAAAATATCAGAGTTAACTGGAGTGGATGTGGCAGATATAACTTCCTACAGGAAGGAAAAAGGAATAATACCAACCTATAAAATGGTAGATACTTGCGCTGCTGAATTTGAAGCTAAAACGCCTTATTACTATAGTACTTATGAATTAGAAGATGAAATTACTGTATCTGATAATAAAAAGGTAATAATTATTGGTGCTGGGCCTATAAGAATTGGTCAGGGTATAGAATTTGATTATTGTTGTGTTCACGCTGCTTTGGCACTTAAAGATGAAGGGGTAGAAACTATTATTATAAATAATAATCCTGAAACTGTTTCTACAGATTATGACATATCTAATAAATTATATTTTGAACCACTAACCTTGGAGGATGTTATGGCTATAGTGGACAAAGAAAAACCGGAAGGTGTTGTTGTTCAGTTTGGTGGTCAAACTTCTATCAATTTAGCAGTTCCACTGGCCAGGGAAGGTGTAAGTATATTAGGAACTCCCCATGAGAGCATAGATAGGGTTGAAGACCGAGAAAGATTTACCAAGGTTCTGGAACATTTAGATATTCCTCAGGCAGATTATGGAATTGCAAACTCTTTTGAAGAAGCCAGATTAGTTGCAGAACGTATTGGATTCCCGGTACTGGTAAGACCATCCTATGTATTGGGTGGTAGGGCTATGGAGATAGTTTACGATGATCTGGAACTCAAGGAATATATGAAGGAAGCAGTTAAAATATCTCCCGAACACCCCATTTTAGTAGATAAATTTTTGGAAGATGCTATAGAGGTGGATGTAGATGCATTGTCTGATGGAGAAACAGTTTTCATTGGTGGAATAATGGAACATATTGAGGAAGCAGGAGTACATTCTGGTGATTCTGCTTGTGTTATACCACCTCAAAGTATTTCTAATAATGTACTTGATGTTATTAAGGATTATACTAAAAAATTAGCATTAGAACTTGATGTTATCGGTTTAATGAATATTCAATATGCTGTTAAGCTGGATGATGAAAATAAGGTATACATTTTGGAGGCAAATCCAAGAGCTAGTAGAACCGTACCTTTTGTTAGTAAAGCAGTGGGTATACCATTGGCCAAGATAGCTGCAAAATTAATGATCGGATATAAATTAGTTGATTTAGGATTGACTGAGGATATAAAAATAGATCACGTTGCAGTTAAAGAATCTGTTTTCCCTTTTATCAAACTTCCTGAAGCAGATTCAGTATTAGGGCCTGAAATGAGATCTACTGGAGAAAGTATGGGGATTGATGAAAATTTTGGCGTATCTTACTATAAATCACAGCTTTCAGCCAACATGGAGTTACCAACTAAAGGTAAAATATTTATAAGTGTCAGGGATGCGGATAAAGACAAAATCCAGGATATAACTAAAAAAGCTGAAGAACTTGGATTTGAATTATTAGCCACCCGGGGGACAGCAGATGCTGTTAAAGGTCATGTTAAAATTGATAGAATCCGAAAAATTAGTCAAGGATCACCCAATATTAGGGATGCAATACTAAATGGTGAAATAGCCCTCATTATTAACACTCCTTCTGGAAAGCAATCAGCAGATGATGGATACTTTATTAGAAGAATGGCTGTTGAACTGGGGATACCATATGTCACCACATTGGCTGGTGCTAGGGCTGCTTTAAATGCTATAGAAAATGTTAAAGAAGGAGAAATTAATGTTAAATCATTAAATGATTATCACAATCAATAATTTTTTAAATCAAATCATTTAAGATAATATTACTTCGTTAAATTTAGAAATAATATAGTACTGGAAACATTCATTTCTTAATTTTCAGATTAATTTTCTTCATTTTTTTCAATTTTTTGGCCTATCGCATCTTTTTTGAATTTACCCAGTTAAAATTTTCAGTAAATAATTTTTTGGATATAAAATCTTGAAAATATATAACAAGGGAGAACATAATTCATCACATGTTTGTAATTGAAAATGGTCTGCTTCTTTATGGTAAAAAGATGCAGCCATTAAAAGCTAGTATTGTAATTGAAGATGAACAGATTACAGAAATTACTACTAGTAAAATTCATAAAGGTAAAAAAATCGATGCTAATGGTTTTATTATAGCTCCTGCTTTAGTTAATTCTCATATACATTTAGGTGATTCAGTTGCTAAGGATTTAGGGGATGGAAAAGACATAACCCAAATTGTTAAACCTCCTAATGGTTTAAAACATAAGATGCTTGCTGAAACTCCGCCAGAAGATATTATTAAATCAATCAGGGAATCAATAATGGAAATGATATCTACGGGGACTACAACTTTTGTAGATTTCAGAGAAGGTGGAGTTGAGGGCATAAAATTAATAGAAGATGCGGCAGAGAATTTATCAATACGAAAGATAGTTTTAGGTCGCCATGATTCTTTTATTGGAAATCAAACTAGTGGAGAATTTATAAGAAAAATTGTTAAAAAACTGCTTAAATCTTGTGATGGGATAGCACCCAGTGGTCTTGGTGAAATTAGTGATGATGTGGCTTCAATTATCACTGAAGAATGCAGAAAACAAGGAAAAATTTCAGCAATACATGTAGCAGAATATGAAGAACTTCAAAGAAGTTCTTTAAATGAAAATGGTTCTACAGAAGTTGCAAGGGTGCTTAAACATGGTTTCAACATGTTAGTTCATTTAACAGCACCATTGAACGATGATTTAAATTTGTTAGCAGATTCTGATGCCTCAATTGTATGTTGTCCACGTTCTAATGGGGTTTTGAATGTAGGTATTCCTCCTATAAAAGAAATACATGATCATGGTATAAATACACTTTTAGGCACAGATAATGTAATGTTTAACTCGCCGAACATGTTACGGGAAATGGAATATTCTTTAAAAGTGACAAGAGGATATTATAAAGAATATTTCCCTCCAGAAGAAATTTTTAAGATGGCAACAGTTAATGCAGGGAAAGCATTGAATATGGATATAGGGTGCATAAAAGAAGGGATGCTAGCAGATTTAATTATAGTAAAACAGATATCTCACAATCCCATATTATCCCTTATAAATAGGACTGGAAAAGAGAATATTAAATTTGTGATAAGTGGAGGCAATATACTCAATTAACATGGAATAAATTGATAATTTATCTATTATTAACTACTCTTTCTAAAATGTAAAAATAATAACTATGACACATTGGATATTGTATACAATATTAATAATTTTGGTTCCAGACAATATCTTAAAACATCATTTCATCAAAGCAGTACAATATAAATAATTGTATAATCCATATTATCATAATCATAAATATTAAAATAAACTTTATTTCCCGATATGGAGTTAAAATTAATAATGTATTAGGACATATTACCAAGAGGTGAACTCATGTACAAAAAAATATTATTGCCCACTGACGGTTCAAAATACGCGGACAAAGCTGCAGAACATGCTATATGGATTGCAAGTAAGAGTGGTGCAGAAGTCATAGTTTTAACAGTACTTGAAACATCTTCACTCGCAGGACTGCCTGCAGAAGATCTGATAGTAAAAATAAAAGAGATGTTGAAAGAAGAGGGGAAACGATCTCTTGAGAAAATTTCTGATATACTATCGGAAGAAGAATCTCATAAAGAATTCAATAAAGAGGTTAAAATTACCTTAAAAACCAAGGAAGGAGCCCCAGCTGATGAGATAATCAACATGATCAAGGAAGAGGATGTTGATCTGGTTATAATGGGAACCTCTGGAAAGCATGGTTTAGATAGATTTTTATTGGGAAGTGTGGCTGAAAAGGTGGTAAGATCATCACCCTGTCCTGTAATGGTAGTTCATTAATTGTTCTAAGCGTATTAAACAGATAAAATTTATTTACTAAATTTTTTTATTAAATAAAACTATTAGATGACTTAATAGATTAGTTGGTGTAACAATGCTCGTAAAAGAGATAATGTCAAAGGATATACACTATATCAAAGTTCCAGGTAACCGTTCCACGGCGCTGCGTTTGATGAGAAAAAAAAATGTTTCAGGTGCACCCGTAGTAAAAGAAGGAACTAAAGAACTGGTTGGTATAGTTACACGTACAGATCTGATAAACAATCCTGACGAAGAACAAATAGCTCTAATAATGTCAAGAAACCCTGTAACGACAAGTCCAGATGAAAATGTTAAAGAAGTAGCCAAAAAAATGTTAGATAACAATATAAGAAGAGTGCCTGTTGTTGATAAAAATGAATTAATAGGTATTGTAACTGCATATGATCTAATTGAACAAGCTATTTCTAAAATAGAAATCAAGGATCCAGTAAAGAATTACATGATAAAGATGATTCCCACTACTTGGGAGAGAACTCCTTTAAATGTGGCTTTTGAAATAATGAGGTACTTCAATCTAAAGGTTTTACTGGCATTGAATAAAGATGGTAAATTGTCTGGGATTCTTACTGAAACTGATTTTATAAATGAGAGTGAAGTTGTTTCTGAGAGAACTGTTCATAATACTTCAGTTGGTACGGAAGGGGATAAATGGTCATGGGACAGTAAAAATGTTCTTTATGTAATAAAAAACCATTTACGCTTTTCAGACAAAGAGGTTAAAGATGTTACCACCAATGATCTTTTAACTGCCACCACCAGAACAACAGTTACAGAATGCGCAAGCAAAATGAAACAGAGAAATATCGAGCAAATACCAGTGATTGATGTTGAAGGGGAATTAGTAGGACTGGTCAGAGCACACGATCTTATAAAAGCACTTACTGATTAAGATGACTAATAAATTAACTCTCAAAATAACAGCAGGAACAGATTGGATACGTGTAGCTGCAAAAAATGCAGGTGAAGTATCAATAAAAACTATAGAACTTAAACTTTTAATGGGTCACTGTTGGTGGGAAGGTTTACCTGCTATAGAAACTCTTTTAAATGTTCTGGAAAGCAACTTGAAAGACACAATATCCGAGGTTTATCCTCATCAGGAAATGATATTAGATTATAACATTCAGACTAATGATTCACTTGAAGATGCATCTCAGATAGAAATCCAGATTAATGAAATTTCAGTTGATGAAGAAGAGTTCGGAATTATTGGAGATATATTGTATCTTGAAGGATTAGATAACAGAGGAATATTCAAAAAAATTACCAGTTTTCGCAGAAAAATCAATGAAAATGTGTGTATAAAACTATAGGACTGTTAAATATTCAAGTTAAATAGTATTGTACCATTATTTTCTCAAAAAATTAATCTAGCTAAGTATGTGCTGTTTTTAAGCAATATTCAATTTATCCATGTTCAAATTTTAGTCACACTAAACAATTCTTCTTATATGAGGTAGAATATTAATCAACACATTCTCAGCATCTTCTTTATCCACAACTCGTCTTGCAACTACTTTACCCTTTTTAAAAATAGTGATATTCTTATTTTCCAGTTCTATCATGATTATACCCATATCCACGGAACATTTAGGTTCCCCGAGCAGGGAAAGGGACTTGCAAGTTTTTTCAATATCTATCATGTAGGGAAGCTCAGTTTCAAACATAATCTTATTCTTCTCGTCTTTGCACGGTTTATAAACTACAATATCTTTTTTATAAGTATCATAACCGTTAATATCTAATTTTATTCTTTTAAAACCAACAGAATTTAATTCAGATTTAATATGATTGATTTTTTGGATATCTAATATTTTTTGAAGATCATCTACCTCAATAGTTGCTGTATCTTCATCATCTCTCACCCGGACTGTTTCCATTTGGGAAATATTTCTAATAAGGGATTCCGCATAATTTATTCTGCTTATTTTTTTTGTAGTGATTTCCTGCCCTTTTGGAATTCGAGTGGCAAGACAAGTAGTTGATTTTGAAAAATCGAGATTCATTAACTTCAAAGCTTCCATAACATCTTCACTAGTCATACCAGCCAATAAAAGAGGACTTAATACTTTATTATCAAAGGTCACCATGATGCCGGGCCGGTCCTCTAGTAAATCGCTGATATTTGTCCCATCAACAATTTCCTCCACACCTAATTTTAGTGCTTCTTCTTTTAACTTAGCGTACATTTTGTTTTTACAGATATAACATCGGTTAGGAGGATTTGATTGGAAAGATTTGTCTTGTAAGAAGTTTTCCACTATAACTTCATGTTTTATTCCAACTTTTCGAGCGATCTCTCGGGCTTTGGTTACACATTCAGATGGTAGGACACCATTGTCAATGGTCACAGCGATTGCTTCTTTGGAAACTTTTGAAGCTATTTTTGCAATTAAAGTACTATCTGAACCTCCGGAAAAACCTATTAAAACCTTTTTGTTTCTTAAAGAATTCCTGATTCTTTCAATTTTTTCATTGAGCTTCATTAAAAACTACACCACTTCCACTTGTAAAAAAAATGATTTTTATTCAATCTACAAAATTTATCAATCTTTTAATATATTTTAAAACTGCTATAGCGTCTTTAGTTTTTACATCAACTTTATTCTCATCTAAAAATTTTTTTAAATTCTTTGAACGATTTTCATTTAATACATTAAAAATAATGTTGTAATTTCTTTTAGGATAATAAGTAGATTTTAATCGGCTTATTATTTCATTAAATTCATTTTTAGTTATTATTCCTTGTTTTAATGTTTTTTCCAAATTATACTTCATACTAATAAAAGCTTCTGATAGCTGCTGCATATTTTCTGGATTAAAAACCACAGCCACATCATCGTCTGACTCGATTGAACCAGATTTATACTGATTATAAACGTATCCAACACCAATCATTCCTAATTCATCCAGTTCAGAGGCTCTAAGTGCTCCCATACTTGCACCACCCACTATGATTACATTTTTATTCAGAGCATCTAATATTTCTCTATGGGAAACTGCAGGTTCTTGATGGAAAACTCCATCTATAATACCTATTATCTCTGCCCCATTATGTATAGCAGTAGTTATATCTCCACGCTTAACAGGTGGATGATATTCTGCTTTTAATATTTTTAGAGCTTGTGCAGGATGCAGAGAGGGGCCAGTAAATACAACAATTTTTTTTGTCATTATATTGAGATAATTTTAACAACATTTTAATTTTTCTTATTTTTGACCAAAACTTAGTTAATGGAAAAAATTTTTTAAAAAAAGTTAGATAGATTACCTATCAAAAAGGGTGTTTAGATTTGTGTAAAAAGATGATTTTAAATGTTAATTTAACAGTCTTACACCTTTTCTACCGGGGTCTACTGAAAAAACTTCTAATTCTGGTATAATTACTCTTACCACCGGTATTTCTATTTCTTTGCGGCTGAGATCTACAAATAAAACTTTTTTAAATCCTTCTCTGCCTAAAATTTTAAGAGAATTTTCAATATCAGTCTTAAATGATTGAGATGATCTGTTTTTCATTCCATTCAATGAGACGGTTTTTTCAGATTCACCAAACCAATGCTTGTTGATCCTTTTCATTCGCTCATAACCAGCCTTCCTCATGAAAACGGCCCTCACAGTGTCTTCTCTGGTTCCATGTATCTGGGTTGCTCTACTCTGGGCAACCTCAGTTAAAGCCCTAATTGCGGCAATTTCAGGATCAAGGTGGGTTCCAACTCCTAATGTTAGAAGAGCAGGGTCTTTCAGGACAGTATCATCAGCAACCGCGGCAATAGTGGTTGCTTTAATATCAGCAGTTAAATCCACCAATTTAACAGATATTCCCTTTTCTTGGAATTTAGATACCAGCTCTCTTATTATAGTATTTTCAGAATCAGTACAATCTATTTCAGGCTTTGATTCACGTTTTGCTTCAAAAAGACTCCATGCATCTCTTTCAATAACCTCAAGTATCCCATGAAATATTGCTTCTTCCAATTCATTTCCAGAGGCAAGTCCATTGGTGTTTGACTTGAATAGACTAAAAGTATCAGGAGCCGTGAATGGATGATAAACTGCATTAGCCGGCACTAAAAATTCCTGGTCATTTCCCGCATCAATGGATTTAACCCACAATAATTCAGTTTTTTCAGCATCAAAAGAAATTTGGGGTAATATCAACGATTCGGGATTTATAGAGTTTTCTAAGTCATTAAAATTTCCAGAAATAAATTTTTTTGATAAATCTTCTTTTTGAATTTCAGCAGAATATCTCTCAAAAGCTTCCATCATAGCTGATGCTTTGGCTTGACTTTTGGTAGCACCTTTACCAGCATAAATACTTACTGCACCTTCTTCTGCAGAAGGACGGATTGCTGAATAAACTGGTATTCCTAATCGGTCAAGATGGGTAATTTCAGCAATTCTAGTAATCCCTGCAGCCTTAAGCTTATTTTCTACCCTTTTTATTGTCTCTTTAGGGGCAATAGATCTATGGGTACAACCAAAATAGGTTACTGGAATATCTGAGAACATTGATTACCACTCAAATCTTCAATTTTTTTGTTATTTATAGTAAAGTTTACTATGAGAAACTATTCATCACTTATTTATTATTTTATTAGAAGATGATAATCTTTCTGTTAACGGATTTTTACTTAAACCATATATCTTAAAGTATGTTCAAATTAGTAATCCAAACATTAAACTTATCATGAAAACAAATGCAATAGCCATAGTAACAATCCAAATTAACGGATTCCATCGGAATACTTTTGCACCATCTAGAACACTGATTGGTATCAGATTGAACACTGCAAGAAAACTATTAACTGATGCTCCCAGATAACCTATCTCAAATATAATTCCATTCGAAGCAAATGGAGTTAGTAATAACCCTAAAAACATGAGAGTTAGAGCAATATTTGTTAACGGACCTGCAATGGAGATTTTTCCATTTTGATCATCTCTTATGTGATATCCATGTATATAAACAGCTCCTGGTGCTGCAAATACAATTCCAAACACGAAGGTTGTAACTAAAGCTAAGATCAAACCTTCTATCCACATTTTATATTCAGCATAGAAACCGTATCTTATAGCTACAAATTTATGGGCTAATTCATGTAAAACAAAACCTAAACCCACGGCAATTAATGTAATGGGCATTAATGTTAGGGCTACATTAATATTTCTATTACTGAATACGTAAGCAAATACCAATGCTATTACCAGCATGGAAATTACAATATCTCTTATTTCTTTGGATGTGAATTTTACCATATTTTACTAACCTTAATTTGTTACCTATATAATGGTTTCTATAATTAACCTTTTTTATTAATCATTAAATTTCACAAATAAGAATGCTAACTAAGTGTATATTATACCAATTAGATATCTAAAAAAGAAAAAAAGTGGTTGCATTTGTTTTTGGTATCTTAATTCTTTAAATTCAATCTTAAATTCAGTTTTATCAGTTCTGTTAATTATTAATGATCCATCAATTTGAGTTATGAGTATACTTAACTAATTTTAGACCTAATAATTCGGTTTTATAAAAATGAGTAATTTATTTTACCAATTGAATTTAGATTTAGTTCATAAAATAATTAGATTTAAATCTATAATTATTCCCAATTATAATATAATTGATATAAAATAGTTATAGTAAAAATTCAAGGAGTTAATTAATGCCAAATATTTGTGAATTCTGTGAATTGGGAACCTATGGCGACTTTATTGGTGAATCTGATTATTGGACAATTTTTTTGGCTCCTAGTCAGCGATATCTGGGAACCTGTGTTGTGGTTTTAAAAAGGGAATGTAATGATTTAATGGAATTGAATACTGAAGAATGGGTTGATTTTGGTGGTTTAGTCTCAAAATTAGAATTGGCATTAAAAAAAATATTTAATCCTGCTTTGTATAATTGGAGTTGCTTTAAAAATGCTGCGTTTCGATCCAGTCCATCAAATCCTCAAATTCACTGGCATTTTATTCCGAGATACAATGGGAAGGTTGAATTCATGGGATTAACCTTTGAAGATCCTGATTTTGGATATATACCTCAACCCGTAACAAGAATAATTCCTGATAAAATTAGATCTGAACTTTTGAACTTAATAAAAGTCAATTTATCGCTATAATATTGATCTAAACAAAATATTTATAATCTTATGGAGAATTAAATGCAACTTAACAATATATTAGAAAAATTAAGTTCTAAAAATATGGATGCTATGGTTGTTTTAAAACCAGAAAATATCACATATCTAACTGGTTTTAAACCATCAAGTTTTTCTGTTTTATTATTAAAAGATGATCCTGTTTTATTTATTTCCAAAATGGATTTTGAAGATGTTCCTCCAAATTTAAATTTTTCTGTTGAGGAATTCACTTCTTTAAGTAATTTAAATGGATTTTTAAATGAAAAAATGACCTTTTTGGGTGTTGAAAATTCCATACCTTTAGGTGTATGCAAAAAAATTAGAAACGATTTTAAAATCAAGATAACCGATGTTATAGACACTTTTAGGCGAATTAAATCTAAAAAGGAAATAAAATGTATTAAAAAGGCTATAAATATTGCTGAAAATGCTTTTAAAAATACCCAGTTGGAAGGTTCAGACAATGTGGTAGCCGCAGAGTTAAATTATAACATGATGGTAGGAGGTTCATTGAAACCAGCTTTTGAGACTATAGTAGCATCTGGAACCGTTTCAAGTAAGCCTCATGCCAATATCCAGCAAAAATCCTTAGAAAATCCGGTATTGATGGATTGGGGTGCGGTTTATAATAATTATTGTTCTGATATTTCCCGAACCAGAGTTGAAACTGAAAAACAGCACGAAATACTTTCTATAGTCATAGAGGCCCAAAAAGAAGCTATTAAAATTATAAAACCCGGAATAAAAGCTTCATATGTGGATAAAATTGCAAGGGATGTTATTGCCGATTATGGCTATGGGGATAATTTTATTCACTCAACTGGCCATGGACTGGGAATGGAAGTCCATGAAGGTCCTTCTTTATCCAAAAGAGAGGAATTGAAAATTGAAAAAGGAATGGTACTAACAGTTGAACCGGGTATCTACATTGAGGGAGAATTCGGTGTAAGAATTGAGGATGACATCTTGGTTAAAAATAGGGCCAAGGTTTTGACCAAGTTAAATAAGATGATTTAGATTTTATAAAAAATTAAATTCAAAAAGTTAAATTTGTAAAATTAATTCAAGATAATTAAAAACTAAAATTCTGGACTTGCTTATCATTATATTCGACTATAATAAATTAATATAATAAATGATTATATATTATTAACTAATAAATAATATATTAAGGTGTAAAAATTGGCTGCTATTCCCGGTGTTTTAAAACCAATATCTAATGTCATTGAAGGTATAATACCTAATCGCTTTCTTATTAAAATTCAAGAAATATTGATAAGAACAGGGATGTATGTAAGAGCTTCTGAATTAATAACTCTAGGTTTGCTCACTGCATTGGGAGTGGCTATACTTGCTTCATTTTTATTTGCCCTATTTGGATCAAATCCAATTTTAGGATTTTTAATAGGTTTTGTTGCTCCTCCGGCAATTATAGGGATTTATATATTCTTTTTAATGGAACGCAGGGTTGACGCCGTTGAACAGGGGACTCCTGATTTTTTAAGGCAGGTCGCATCATTACTTCGTGCAGGGGTGGGTCTTGAAACAGCCTTAGAAGATGTTTCTAAACATGGGGGAGGACCTCTAAACGACGAACTTAAAAGAGCAGTTATCGAAATTAAGATAGGCAGAACATTTGAAGATGCAATTTTGTCAATGGGTGAGCGATTACAATCTAAAAATCTTGATAGAACCTTCCGTATGATCCTTGAAGGGCGTAAAGCTGGTGGAAGTTTATCTGATGTAATCGAAACAGTTGCAGAGGATTTAAGGGCTGTTTTAGCTTTAAAAAGAGAAAGAAAGGCTAATGTTATGATGTCTGTAATGTTTTTGGTAGTTGCTGCCATAGTAGCCGCACCTTTTGCTTTAGGAATGATAATGGTGTATTCGGGGTTTATAGAAAGTTTAGGAAAACCCAACCCCTTACTTGAATCTGCTGTAACTGCTGCAGGAGGATATATTATAATCCATTCCATAATTGCCGGACTTTTGATTGGAGTTATTATGTATGGAAGTGCTAGAAAAGGAGTGAAATTTGCAATACCTTTGGCAATAGCTGCTTATGCCATTTTCTATTTTGTGGGAACTTTTGCATCTATGTTCTTAAATTTTTAGTTGGTGTTATTATGAAAATAATTAATGAAGAAAGAGCACAAGGCTCTGCAGAGATGATACTAATTTTTGGTGGAGTTATTGTAATTGCAATAGTGGCTGCAGTTTATTATCGAACTTACTTGACTGGACTAGGTAACGAGATAAACACAACTGATGTGGAAAATGTTACAAACTCTATAAGTAATCTTAAAAATTTATTCTAAGAATCATATCTTTAATAAAATAGGTAATTATTCTTATTTCTGAATATTAAATTTAATACTCATTTAAAAAAGATATTATTTATAATTTTTATTAAAAAAGTTAGCTAATCAATTTTCGTTTTATTTTAGTTTATCTTTAAAATATTTTAAGAGGGGTATAATAAATGGAAATGTTAATCAATGGGCAATTAATTGATAAAAAAGAAAAAATTGATGTCAAAAATCCTTTTAATAATGAATTGGTAGACAGAGTTCCTGAAGGAAACCGAAAAGATGTGCTAGATGCAATAATAGCAGCTAAAAATGCTAAAAAGGCAATGAATGATTTATCTGCCAGAAAAATTTCTGAAATTTTGTTTAAAATTAGCAGGGAAATAGAAAACGATCTTAAGAAGTTCGCAGAATTAATAACAATGGAAACTGGTAAACCAATTAAAGACGCAATTGGAGAAGTTAAACGTTCTATACAAACTATTGAGTTAGCTGCAGAAGAATCAAAGAGAATTTATGGAGAAACGATTCCACTGGATGCTAATATCGGTGGCAAAGGTTTCATAGGTTTTACCATGAAAATACCTTTAGGAGTAGTAGGGGCAATAACTCCCTATAATTATCCTATGAATCTGGCTTTACACAAAATTGCACCGGCAATTGCAGCTAAAAACACGATTGTTTTAAAACCAGCTACACAAGCCCCTCTTTCTGTTCTTAAATTAGGACAGCTTTTTTCAGAATTTTTACCTCCAGGAGCTATAAATATTGTTACTGGAAGGGGGAGCGTTGTAGGTGACGAAATAGTGAAAAATTCCAATATCGATAAAATATCTTTCACTGGAAGCGTTAAAACCGGTATTTCCATTTCTAAAAGAGCTGGTTTGAAAAAGTTAACTATGGAATTAGGGGGAAATGACCCATTAATTGTTTTAGATGACGCAGAACTTGATGAAGCAGTTATAGCAGCAGTAATGGGATCATATTTAAATGCGGGACAGGTATGTATTGCTGTAAAAAGGATTATTCTCCAGAATTCCATAGCAGATGAGTTTGTGCAAGATTTTGTTAATAAAACAAAGCAATTGAAGGTAGGAGACCCAATGAATCCTAAAACTGATGTAGGCCCATTAATCGATGAAATTTCAGCGATTAAGGTTGAACATAGGGTTGATAGTGCCATAAAAGAAGGTGCGGAGCTTTTATGTGGTGGCAAACGGGAAGGTAATTTTTACATGCCTACGGTTCTGGATAATGTTAACAGTCAAATGGAACTGGTACAGGAAGAAACATTTGGCCCAATTTCGCCAATTATTAGGGTAAAAGATGTTAATGAGGCTTTAAAAGTAGCTAATGATACAAAATATGGTCTGCAGGCAGGCATATTTACTCAAAATATAAAAAATGCCCTTAAAGCTGCTGAAATATTAGAAGCTGGCTCAGTGTTGATAAACAAACAATCAACTTATCGAACAGATAACATGCCTTTTGGTGGCTTTAAAATGAGTGGTATGGGTAAGGAAGGTGTGAAATACGCAGTTGAAGATATGACAAAAACAAAATTAGTGGTTATTAATACTAATTAGTAATCTTAACCTTTTTTTATATATTTTAGGAAATTATTTTAAAAAAGATTCAATTAAATTTCTTGTTTCATTTAAAGCTTCTAAAGGAATTCCTTTTGGCATTGAACCTATTTCTCCCTGGAACTCAGTTAGTATTCCAGAATCCACACCAATAAACATTCCTTCACTACTGACACCCATGAAATTTGCTGGAGGTAATAAAGATACAGCAACTTTATTTCCTTCTTTTACACTTAAATCGTTAGTAACGACAGTTATAGCCCTATCTCCTATATTTACATTACAAACCATTAATGTGTCTGTTTTAGGGTGTTTACCTACGCTCATAATTTTTCCAGTTTTAATATCGATACCTATAATGGGGTCATTGATTTTGCCAAGTTTAAAACGGTTTTTAAGATTTTTAAATGTATTCAAAAAGAATTTAACTTTGGTTATAGATTCTTCCACTTTTTCTTTTTCGTCTCTTTTAACTTGTTCTAAAAATTTACGATTCCAATCTTTTCCACCTAATGATTCTTGGATTATTTCAGTTTTTTCTTCAAGAACAACTATTTTTGGGGAATTGATTAAATCATGAGGTTCAAGGTAAGAATAATTCAGGGATTGTATTTCTGGTATCATCTCCCTTGCATTTTTAAGTGCATTTTGTTTATTCCAATTACCCTTAAAATTGGCCCCTTCAATAGTTTTAATGAATAATTCAACGGCTTTTTCACATAATAATAATCTATAATCTTTACTCGTATCCCACATTTTATCACTATTTATTGAAATTGATTTTTGTTTTTACTCAAAATATAATACATAAGTTCGTTAGTACAGGACTATTTTTTGAGTTGGATGTGCCTAATTAACCTAATTACTATTAGTTTATCACTTCTAGTTAAACTAAATATTTTTTTAAATATTCGCATTGTGTTGAAAAAAATTCAATTTAATCATAAAAAAATTTATGTAATATATTAGTAACTTATTATTCATAGCTAAGAACTAGTTAAAAATGCAGTGATTTATTGTGACATTAAGGGGTTTGTATGTCTTCTGCAAAAATTTTGATAGTTGAAGACGAAGGATTAACTGCAATGGAACTTCAACGAAAATTGGAATATTGGGGCTATGAAGTACCAACATTTGTTTTTTCTGGAAAAGAAGCTATAAAAAAAGTTCAGGAAATAAATCCAGATTTAGTTTTAATGGACATTGTTTTAAAAGGAGAAATTGATGGGATAGATGCAGCTAAGGAGATAATCAAAAGTTTTCCAGTACCAATCATATACTTAACTGCTCATGGGGATGAAAAAACCTATGAAAGAGCCAAAATGACTAAACATGCTGCATATATTTTGAAGCCATTTAATGAATTAGAATTACATAGAATCATCGAAACAGCTATTTATAAGGGTAATTTGGCAAAAAAATTAGAAAAAAAGGGAAAATTAGTTGATAAAAGTTTTGAAGATTCTCGTGGGGTAATTATTACTGACAATGATGGTTATGTCCATTATATTAATAAGGAAGCTGCAAATTTAACTGGATGGAACAAAGAAAAAGCTTTAAACCGAAGTTTAAGTGAAATTTTCACAATTGAAGATGTTAAAACCAAATCCAGGTTAAATCCTATTAATTTACTAATGGAAAATTTTAAAGGTTATTCTACACTTATATCTAAGGATAAAACACAAAAAGATATTGAATACAGTTTAGAACCTATTGTAGATGATTTTGAAGAGTTTTCAGGATGCACCCTAATTTTTAAAGATATAACTAAGATAAAACTGGCAAATGAACTCGATTTTATTTCTGAAAGCGAGAAACAATTCAAAAGTATTTATGTTCAATCTTCAATTCCATGTGGACTTTTTGAATCAGATGGGAACTTGTTGGATGCGAATAAACCCTTTTTAAAACTTATGGGAACAGATGACATTTCAAAAATTAGAGAATTTGATCTCTTTAATATTTTGAATTTATCTCCACATGAAAAAAATGAGTTAATTGAGGGTAAAGCAGTTGAGTATGAAACTAAATTTGATGATATCCATCTAAAAATTATTATTAATCCTCTTTATTTGGATGAAGATGTAATTGGTGGATATCTGCTACAAATGCAGGATATCACTCACGAAAAAATCCATGAAAAATCTTTGAAAAAGAATGAAAGTGAATATAAAGAAGTATTTGATAGTGTTAATGATATTTTTTGTGAAATTGATTCAAAAATGAATGTTTTATTTTGTAATAAAGCTTCAGAAGAGTTCACAGACATACCTTATCAACAAACAGTAGGTAAATCACTATTCCAACTTTTCCCAAAAATTGAAGATTCAAAGTTGGCTGAAACATTTAATAAAGCTCTAAAAAATCATGAAACTATTTCAATGGTTAAAAAATGCCTGATCAAAGATGAAACCAGGTATTTACAAATCCATGCATACCCTTCCATTAATGGTATATCAGTTATAATTAGGGATGTTACAGAATTTAAACCTGAAGATGAGTTTGAAAAGAATAAAGAGTTTTATAAAAGTATAATCGACCATCAAAAAGATATTATACTAAGATACTCCCTGGATGGAAGCATAATCTATGCCAATCCAATTTGTTTCCAGTATTTTGGAGCGAATCTTATTGGAAAAGATGTCTCATCCTTAATCCCTGAAGAGGATAGAAATGGATTCAAAGAACACGTGAAATCAATAATAAAACAAAAAAAATTTAAAAACTACCAAACCAGAGTTTTTAATTTAGAAAATGAAATTTTAGTATTAGAATGGACTTTTGATCCTGTAATAAGTAGTGAAAATGAATTTTCAGAGATTCAAGCTGTAGGTCGAAATGTAACCCGATTTAAAGAAACTGAAAAAATCTTAATCCAAGACTACGAAAAATTAAAAAAGGAATATGATGATGAGCTAATCCTAATCAGAGATAACAATGAATCTTTGAAAGCTGAAATTGATAAATTTAAAAACCTAAAATACAATTTAACCAGTGAAAACCTGAAATTGAAAAAAATTATTCAACAACTGACTAAAAAAATCTGATGAACAAAAAAATGAAGCAGATATCCAGGTATCTCAATTAGAGAATATAAATAAATCTCTTACTGAAAAATATTCCAGATTGAAAGAAGAATATAAGGAACAAATTCAAAAGCATGAACTGGAAAATAATTCGTCGAATAAGGAAATTCGTGACTTAAAGAACCAAACTGATTCAATTGACAAAGAATTTAATATATTCAAAAAACATTCTGAAAGCGAAATTGAGAGTTATGTAAATGAAAACGAATCGTTGAGATCTGAAATAGTGGATTTAGGTCATTCTAGAGCAAAACTAAAATAAAAATACTCCAAAATTGAAGAAAAGCATCAAATCGAATTGTAAAATTCTGAAAAGTTAATTAAACAATTAAATTCAAAAATTAATGAATTTAAAAAGAATGAAAACCTTTTAAAGGAAGAGATGGCTGAAGTAGAAAGTAAATTTAAAGAAAAACTCCTGGCTCTAGAAAAAAATAATAAAACCATGGATAATAACCTGTCGGAACTGAAACAACAGTTAAAATCGTTAAATAATCAAAATTCAATATTGAGGGAGAGAACCAAAAAACCGGTGGCAGAATTCAATATAGAAAGAGATGTTTTCACGACAAAACTCATTGAAATGAAGAGTTTGGAGAAGTCTTTATCCAAAAAAATCATGGAATGGGAACTGAAATATAATAAAGACCTTGAAAAATTCCAAAAAAATGAACAGTTTTTAAAAGAATATATATTAGATCTAAAGGATACAAATAACTCTTTACTAATAAAAAAGAAGCAATTAGATAATAGACTTAATCTAAAACTTAAGAAATTCAATCAGGATAAAAAAGAATTAAAAATAGATATTAAAGAGTTAAAAAGTGAAAATAGACATATTAGTGATAGTATAAAAGATAAAAACTCGTTAATAACAGAAATGAATGTACAAATTAATGATAATCTCAGTAATATTTCAAGTTTAATGGGTATTCAGTCTGCATACATCATTGAAGAATTGGCAGATAAATTTAAGGATAATCAAAATTATATAAATTCAATTGCCCGAATTCATCAAACTTTAAATGAATCTAATGATCTGAGATATGTAAATCTCTCAGAATATGTTCTTAACATGGTAGACGAACTCTTTCTAGCTTACGGTATTGATAAAAGAATATTAAAGACGCAAATAACCATCAAAGACGTTCTTTTAGATCCCAAAACAGCTTTTAATTGTGGATTAATAATTAATGAACTGGTTTTAAACACTATAAAGCATGCTTTTTCGGATAAGATGGAGGGTTTACTTGAAATTGAGATTAAAGATCACAATGATTATTTAAAAATGAAAATAAGTGATAATGGGGTAGGTATTCCTAAAAAATTCCAGGATATGGAATCTATTGGGTTAAAAATGGTGGACACTCTAGTGAGACAATTAGATGGTACTATCCAGTTGAATCTAAATTCAGGAACAGAATTCAAAATAAAAATTCCAAAATAGATCTTTCACTATCATTATTCAAGGAATAGAATTTTTTTATTTTTTTAACTGTTATTATAAATTATTAAACCTCAATTTTACTACACTATTTTTTTTCTAATTGTAATTTAGTTAGCTTTTATATTAAATTATTATAAATCCTATTTTTTCAATGTTATTTTGAATAATCTTAACCTTTGAGGCGTAAGGTTTAAGTATTTAGAGTGTTTTAAAATTATTTAATAATTAAATAACATAATTATTTAATAAAACAGTATAACTTCGAACATTAACCTCTTTTTAGAGTTGAGGTTAAATGCAAAATCTGGTGGTGGAATTATGGTTGAATTATCTGGTCTGTATGGTTTAGATATATATACGGTTAGAGGAAAATATGTGGGAAGAGTTCAGGATATAATATTAAACATAAAAAAAGGCAGAGTTTCATTGTTGAAAGTAAAAGCCATGAAACCTGATAAAAAGAGCGTAGGCATCAGAGAAGTTCTAAAAACCAGCATAAGGATAGTTCCTGAAGCTGATGAAATAAGACCCTTAAAAGAGGAAGGAACATTAGACATACCTTATGAAAGGGTTCAGGCTGTTGGCGACATACTATTAATAAGTCCTGATATTCCAGAACCAGTTGCAACTCAATAGGAAGTAGTAAATGAAAGTTGGTATTGTGGGATGTGGCGCCATAGCTAATATTATCACTAATTTTGCCATAGAAGATAAGCTTGGCGTTGAACTAAAATTTTTTTTTGACAAGGATATTGAAAGAGCGGAAAATTTGGCAACCTTAATAGATGGAACTGCTGTTTTTGACATAGAAGATATGTTAGATAAGGTGGATTTGATAATTGAAGCAGCTGCCCCAGATGCAGTAGAAAAAGTAGTTCCTCCCATATTGCAAAGAGGAATAGATGTTATCATTATGAGCGTTGGAGCTTTAATGGATTTTGAACTTAAAAATCGTTTGGAAAAACTTGCAATAGATAATAATGCTAAAATATACATCCCATCTGGTGCAATTGTTGGATTGGATGGTATGAAAGCTGCTTCCATAGGAAAAATTAAAAAGGTTACCCTAGTCACTCGCAAACCACCTAAATCTCTTGGAATTTCAACTGATGTTAAAAAAGTACTGTTCGAAGGCACGGCATCAGAAGCTGTTAAAAAATTTCCATTAAATATCAATGTAGCTGCAGCATTGAGCATAGCCAGCAACAGGGATATTGATGTTAAAATAGTTGTAGATCCCTTAGTGGATAGAAATTTACATGAAGTACACGTCGTTGGAGATTTTGGCGAGTTTAGAACTTCAACCAAAAATATGAGATGTTCGATGAATCCTAAAACCAGTGTTATGGCTGCTTATTCTGCAGTAAAACTTCTTAAAAGTTTTAATGAAAATCTGATTATTGGAACATGAAATTAATTTATTATACTTCTTATTTCTATTACATTAATTATCAAATTGATTTATTCAAAATTTTTTGTACTCATAATTTATGATATTTTTATCAGAATACAATTAATAAAATAATTAATTTCCATTAGAATTCTTGCAGTTAAAGAATAAATTTTAGTCTAGAATTGTCAGAGGGTCATTATATGAGTGAATGTGAGATTTTTTCAAATTTAAAAGTTCCTTGTGGTTCAAAAATTGTAATAAGAATTGATGGTCGAAATTTTTCACAGCTATCTCAAAGATTAGAATTCAAAAAGCCCTATGATGATGATTTCGCCGATAAAATGGTTCAAACCTCCATAGATTTCTTTAAAGAATTTAATCCTCTATTTATTTATACGTTTTCTGATGAAATGAATATTTTATTAGCTGATATCCCCTTCTCAGGACGTATAGAAAAATTAAACTCGGTATTTAGCAGTTTTATCAGCGGAGCGTTCACCAGAACAATTTGCAATGATCTAAAATCCAGTAATTTAAATTCTTCCGTCTGGCAGTCACTTAAACCAATTTCTTTCGATTCTAGGTTGATTCCATTGTCAATGGGTCAGGTGGTTGAATATTTCCAAAATCGACAGGGTGAAGCATGGCGAAACTGTCTAAATGGTTATGCATACTGGACTCTTAGACAAGACTATAAAAAGGAAAAGGCCATTGAAATTCTTAGAGGTAAAAAAAGTAAAGATATCCATGAACTTCTTTTTAACAAAGGCATCAATGTTGCAGAAGTTCCAAGCTGGCAACGGCGAGGTATTGGAATATACAAAAAAGAAACTGAAGTAGAAGGATTTAATCCTATAAGTAGCAAAAAGGTGACCAGTAAAAGATTCAGACTGTTTGCAGATAGAAATCTCCCAATTTTTGACACAGTCTTTTTCAATTCATTGAAAATATAATAAAAACTACCAATGCTTTATTAAGATAAAATTCTATTATGAATTTAGTATGGATATAAATGATTTTTCATATTTAATAGAATGTATTTAATGTTAAAACTCAAATTTATAGGGTACCTGATCAAAATGAAGAAAAATAGTAGAATAGATAATTTTTTATCCCATGTATTAGGGGCTGATAAAAAGAAATTTGAGGAAGTCCAAATCGAGAGAGAGGTAATTGATGAAATTATTAATATTGCCCGTAAGTCTTACCCACAAGAATTTGTAGCATTATTACAGGGCAAAATAAGTAATAATATACTTAAAATAGATGGATTGATCTTTGTTCCGGGTTCTACTTCTGAGGAAGGCGCAGTAATGCAACTTTTTATGATGCCTTTAACCTCTGATGCAGTAGGATCAGTACACAGTCACCCGGGATACAATGCAGGCCCTTCTCAAGCGGATCTGCAATTTTTTGCCAAAAAAGGCCTCTTTCACATGATAATTGCAGAACCTTACACTGAAGAAAGCATCCTGGCCTATGATTCTTTTGGAAATTTAGCAGATTACACCCTGATTTAATCTGAAATAGTTATTAAAGCACGGATTTAATTCATATAAGAGTTATAAACTTAATCGGACCATAAAAAAATATTTTAATATATAAATGTTTGAATTTATCTAAAAATTAATAGAATGAATTAAAAAAATAGTGGATAGGGTTAATTATAGGTTAACTGCCACAGCATCGTATACATGTTCTAATTTCTTTAATTCATTGATTACATCTTGTGGAACTTTTTCATCCACCTTTAAAACCATAACTGCTTCTCCACCCAGCTCTTTTCGACCAACCTGCATAGTAGCAATGTTTATGTTATGTTCTCCCAGTTTGGTTCCTATAGCTCCTATGGTGCCTGGCAGATCAGTGTACTTTGCAATCATCATGGTGCCTTCTGGTTTAACGTCCACTTTATAACCGCTGATCATAACGATTTTTGGTTCTTTAACAAATATACCCTCGACACTCATTTTACTATCTTCAGATGCGACTTCAACTTTTATAAGGCTACTATATCCTTTAGCATCCTTCCTTTTACTTTCAGTTATGATTAAACCCCTTTTTTCTGCTACAGCCGGAGCATTAACCAGGTTCACCGGTTCAGTGAGGATTGGATTTAAAATTTCTTGTAGAATAATACGGGTTAAAATATCCTTTTTGGGCAGATCTGCTAATTCCCCACAGTAGGTAACGTTAACTTCCTGGATATTGCCTTTAGCACTCTGGATGAGGAAACTTCCCAATTTTTCCGATAATTCGAAGTATGGTTTGATGGTTTGAAGTGTTTTAGGATCAAGAACTGGCATGTTCAAAACATTCTTAGGAGAAGCTCCTTCAAAAACTGTTTTTACTTCTTTTGCCACAATAATAGCTGCGTCTCTTTGAGCTTCAGATGTTGAAGCACCAATATGTGGAGTGACAACTACATTGTCCAATTTTAAGAGAGGATTATCAACCGGAGGTTCAACTTCAAACACGTCCAGACCAGCACCAGCTATTTTCCCTGCAGTGAGGGCTTCATAGAGGGCTTTCTCGTTTATGATTCCACCACGGGCGCAGTTGACAATAAAAGCACTATCTTTCATCATTTCAAATTGATCTTTGGATATGAGATGTTTCGTTTCTGGAGTTAAAGGTACGTGTATGGTGATTATATCTGAATCTTTAAGAACGGTTTCCAAGTCAACCACAGTCACACCTAATTCTGTAGCTGCTTCTTCTGTAATATAAGGATCATATACAATTATTTCCATTCCAAATGACTTGGCACGGGTCACAACCTGAGAACCAATTCTTCCCATACCAATAATTCCCATTATTTTGCCGTTAAGTTCAATGCCCATAAACTTACTTTTCTCCCATTTACCATCTTTAACAGACTTATCAGCAATTGCTATTTTCCGGGCCAGTGAAAGTATAAGTCCCATGGCATGTTCTGCTACAGTTATAGAAGTTGATTCTGGGGCGTTAACCACCATTATCCCTTTTTCTGTGGCGGCATGAACATCTACATTATCTACTCCCACACCAGCTCGAGCAATTATTTTAAGCTTTGGGGCAGCCTCTATCACAGCACGGGTCACTTTAGTTCTACTTCTAACAATGATACCATCAACATCTTTAATAACATCTATAAGTTCTTCTTTAGTAATATCAGTATCAACAATAACATCTGCAACTTCTTCAAGTTCAGTGATTCCTTTTTCGTTTATTTGATCAGCGATAAGTACTTTCATTTTATCCATAATATTCACCTTTGATTTTTCTATTTTTATAGATGAAAATGCATTTAATTTCGTATATTAGTATTAGATGAAAATGCATTTAAATTTGGTGACTAATATAATATAACATGGCTAAATTTGAATAAATTTTACCAAGGGGGAAAAACTATTTTTGAAAATAATTCTGTTTATAGTAAAATAGAGAAGTTTCTAGAGGATAAACATTTAATTGTAGCATCTAACAGGGGTCCAATTGAATTTCACCGAGACAAAGAGGATAAAATTGTAATGACTCGGGGTGCAGGAGGACTTGTATCTACACTTCTCCCAGTAATGGAAACTATTAATGGTACATGGATTGCCAGTGCGATGTCCAAAGAAGATGCAGAAGTTGCTAAAACATTTAAAGACAATTGTGTCCCTATTCCTGAAGATAATCCTCGTTTCAGAGTTCCTTTTGTAATAGTGGATCGTGACCGCTATGAAAACTATTACAGTGTAATAAGTAACCCCCTCTTGTGGTTTGTACAGCATTACATGTGGAATCCACCTTATACTCCAGAAATAGATGATAAGATACACCATGCATGGGAAGATGGTTATCTATATGTGAACAAGAAATTTGCTGAGAGAATTGTAAAAGAATCAACTTTTAATGAAAAAGATCCGCTTATCATACTGCAGGATTATCATTTATACCTATGCCCCACCTATATCAGAGAAAAACTTGGAGATATCTTTTTAAGCCAATTTATACACATTCCTTGGCCACAACCGGAGTACTTCTGTATTATACCAGATTACATGGAAGAAGCTATCATAAAGGGACTATTAGCCAATGATATTGTAGGTTTTCACATAGAAAAATATGTAAAAAATTTTTTAAGAACCTGTGAAAAATACGCTGATGAAGTAGATCTGGAAAAAAATGTAATAAAATATGAAGGCCGGGAAATCTATGTTAAAAATTATCCCATATCTGTGGATGACCAAGGCCTTCTTGAATTGTCTAAATCAGAAGAAGTTTCAAAAAAAGAGGAAATAATAAGAAAAGTTAAAGGGGAAAATTTTTTACTTTACAGAACAGACCGGGCTGATCTTAGCAAGAATATTATCCGCGGTTTTAGGGCATATGACTTGTTTTTAGAGAAACACCCTGAATACTTAGGTAATATTAAATTTTTATCCACTGGAAAACCTACCCGTCAGCAAATAAAAGAATATCGTGATTATAAAGAAGAAATAGACCAAGTTATTGATGAAGTTAATAATAAATATTCTACAGATGATTGGAAACCCATTGAACAAATTTTTAAGGCAGATTACTCGCTGGTGGCAGCAGCCTTTAAAAATTACGACTGTTTAATGGTAAATCCCATATGTGATGGGATGAACATAGTATCCAAGGAAGGTTCAGTTATAAATGATAATGGTGGTGTTTTAATATTATCTGAACATGCGGGTTCATATGAAGAGTTGAAAGATTATTCAATAAATGTGAATCCTTTTGATGTTTCACAAACTGCAGAAGCTATATACCAAGCAGTATCTATGAAATCAAAGGAAAGAAAAGAACGCTTATCTGGTTTAAAAGAGATTGTGAAAGAAAGAAACATTTATAACTGGGTTGCCGAACAATTTGATGATATAGAAGAATTATTTAGGTGAATAAAACCTGAAATTTACTCCATTTTTTAATTTTCAAGCAATTTTAGAAGTAAAGTAATATAATTAATATGTAAAAAACTAATTCTAATTATAAAACAATTATTATAAATTGATTCACATGTTTAATGGAAATATTAATATAAAAAATAAAGAAATACCAAAAACTCTTCTTGGAACTTCTCCTTTTATCGGAGCATCTCAGTTTGGACATAGAGCACGTTTATACCAGTTGGATTTATACCAAAAACCCGAAAATATGTTAGAAATAATTAAAAAGTCACATGATATGGGAGTAAAAGGGATCCAAATAATTCCCTATGAAAATGTTATAAAAGCAGTTAGAATGGCCATTGAAGATGGTTGTGAACTTGATATCGTGGGAACCATCCGCCCTGATAAAGAAGATGAGGATATTGAAACATTCTCTGATCTGGAAGCAAGTACTATGCTTCTTCACGCCATAATCACTGATAGTTGGGGTTGGGAATTTGTAGGAGAGAAACTAAATCTTATAACAGATTCTGGTTCCATACCTGGACTAGTAACACATATGCCATTTAAAACTACTAAAAATCTATTAAAATCTCCAATTTTGGATTTATTTGATATTTACATGGTACCTGTTAACAAATTAGGTTATTTGATGGATACAAGCACTTTCATGGAAGACACCCGGCTAGAATTTCGGGAATTAATGTACAAAATTGATAAAATAATTATTGCTAAAAAAATATTGGCTGCGGGCATTTTAAAACCAGAAGAAGCTTTTGATTTTCTAAAAACCTTAGATTACGTGGATATGATAGCACTAGGAATAGCTAGTCCCTCTGAAGCAGAGGAAACCTTTAAGTTAGTTAAAGAGTTTTAAGTTCTTTAATCTTGTAAATTAATAAAAATTGATATATTATTACTAAACCAGATATAACATTTAAATAAAATAATACTTAAAAAATAATCCGATTATAACCCTTTAAAGTGGAAAAAACTTTTTATTCATTCTATTCTATCTTCCCATTACACTAATTCTATTTTTTGTTTTTTGGCAATTTTGAATCATAGATTCGATAAAAAAAGCTCATTAAATAAAAAAAATTATTATAAACTATTTTTATCTTTTTTAACCATTTTGAAGCTATTTTTAAAAGTATTACTTCGTTTCAATTAATAAAATTTAAATATAATCATTAGAATAATGTTCACATAAAATGATTTTTTATTATTAATATTTTAAGAAAATTTTTTTAAAAAATTGGAGGTAATATAATTAAATCACAACAAAAAACAATATTTGCAGTGGTATTGGTATTGGCTGTATTGTCTATGATTAGTACAGTTTCTGCAGCTAATTATGCAGTGAATAATACCACTTATTCTGACATATTCACTTCAGATGGTATTTCAACCACATTTACCCTAGATGGAGTGGAATACACATTTGAGGATGGGGATACCTTCACTTTCATGGAAGGTTTATATGAAAATGTGAAAATTATTTTAGATCGTTCAGTCTCCATCATAGCAGAGGGGAGTGTTGAATTATTTGGTGACGCTGGCAATGATATTATACAGGTTTTAAGTTCATCTGTTAACACCACAGTCTCTGGATTGTCAATTAATGGCTCTATGAGTGTGGATGGAAACAATGCTACCATAAATAATAACACCATTCTTTCCTCTACAAGAGACGGTATCCTTATTACTGGGGATAATGCTACTATTTCCAATAATACAATTAATGACACAAACTTATGTGGGGTGAACTCCACAGGTGATAATGTCCATGTAATAAATAATAAAATCACATATGCCGGTATGGAAGGGATAAATTCGTCTGGAGACTTTGCAAATATAAAGAATAACAATATATCTTCCAGCGGTTCCAATGGAATAAATTCCACTGGAAATAATGCTTATCTTGAGCTTAATAATGTAACATACAGTGATGGGCATGGAATCACCTCCTCAGGAAATAATACAACCGTCTATAACAGCAGAACTCATTACAATGAAAAATCGGGTATTTATTCTGAAGGATATAATTCCAACATAACCTTGAATTATGCTTATTTCAATTATGACCATGGAATTTATTCTAAAGGACATAATACCACAATAAATCAGTGTTATGCCAACTATAATTATAAAAATGGGATATTGATCGATGGAAATAATAGTACAGTTACCAATTCAACTACAGAATTGAATGACTATTCGGGTATTAACTCTAGTGGGTCTGGAAACCGATTTGTTTCAATTAAATCTAGATATAACCAAAAAAATGGTTTTCATTTAACTGGAGCTGATAACAGTATATCATCATCATCAATCTATAACAATACATGGAATGGTGTTTATTCCACTGGAAACAATGTTTTTCTGTACAATATTCTATGTGCAAGTAATGGATATAATGGAATTTATTCTAGTGGCAGTAAAGCTCAAATGTATTATGTTAACTCAACCCTTAATGGTCAAAATGGAATATACTCTAAAGGTAACGATCTCTACATCTTCCTAGTATTAAGTGCCAATCAAAATAAACTGAATGGTATTTATCTGGATGGCCTCAATGCCTATGTAAATTATGTCAGTTCAGCTAATAACAATGGGCAAAATGGAATATACTCCACTAAGAATAATGCCACAATATACAATGCAGTTACTTCATCAAATTCACAAAACGGAATTAGATCCACAGGTTCTGGGGTTAAATTGTTCAGTATAGGGGCAAATTCTAATAAAAATAATGGAATCCGATCTTCAGGTAACAATGCTCAGATAAATGGTGTTAAAACGGATTATAACAGCTGGAATGGTATTTATTCTATTGTGAGCACTGCAAAAATTTGGGATTCATCTGCTAATTACAATAAACAGAATGGTATTTATTCTATTGGGAGCACTGCACAAATTTGGGATTCATCTGCTAATTACAATAAACAGAATGGTATTTATTCTACTGGAAGTTCTGCAAAAATTTGGGATTCATCTGCTAATTACAATAAACAGAATGGTATCCGGTCTTCAGGGTATAAGGCAATCATTTATAGATCTAATGTTACTAAAAATTCAGGTAATGGAATCTATTCAACAGGTTCAACAGTTAAAATCATTAGTAATAAAGCAAAATACAATGTTAACTGTGGTGCCCTTTCAAATGGTTACAATGCGCTCATTGAATCCAATCAAAACTACTATAACAAGTACGGAATATATTCTACTGGATCAAAAGCCATTATTTATAATAATAAGGCGTATTACAACAAGTTACATGGAATATATTCTAAAGGTGTATCCGCAAATATAAACAAAAACACAGCCTATGCTAATAAAGGATATGGAATTTATTCCAGGGGATCCTCAGCATACATCTATAAAAATTCAGCAAAAAATAATTACAAGACAGGTATAATATCTATAGCTAAATCAGCATCCATATACTACAATACAGCATCTAATAATAAAAGTAATGGAATTTATTCATCGGGTTCTTATGCCAAAATTGCTAAAAACACTGCCCTAAAGAATAGGGGTTATGGAATATATGCCAAGGGTAAAAAGAGACAAGTAGCATATAATAAGGCTTCAGGAAATAAAAAAAGGAATTTAAGATATTAAATTCTCTTTTTTCTAATTTTTTTTATTGATTAATTAACCATCATTTTATTTTAGATATAAATACAAAGAATCCCATCTTCAAAAGAGTGTAATACCAATAAAGATGAGTCAAAAAAAGGATTTTTTTTATTAGTTACATTCCTTACGTTCTTTAAGGAGTTTTAAAAATTCGCCAGAGTTTTTCATATCCTCTATTTCCCAGTTATGGACAACTGGTACTCCTTTGATATTATCCAGCTTCTTTTTATTTTCAAAAATGAATACAGAATTAGCACCCGTAATTTCTGATAAATCTTTTACATTTATTGCCATTTTCTTTAGAATATTTTGGGTTCTGTTTTTTTCCAGATTAGTTATCATAGAACTTTCATTATTTTTCTTTTCATTAGATGATTTTAAATCGGGTTTGGCAATTGCGTCAAATGGTGTTCTGTTGGTGGGAATTACTCCAAAACCAAGATCCACCAGTTCCTTAGGTTCATTGGCAGTGTTAATATTCTCTGTCTCCTGGACTGGAGGTAACTTGAAAAGATCTATGGAAAGAGTAATTTTAAGGTTTAAAATGTTTTCCAGCATCATCACAGTTTCAGGATAGGCTCTAGCCAGGCCATGTTCATATTTATATATGGTTTCTCGTGAAACGTGGGCCATATCTGCCAGATCTTTTAGTGAAAGATTTTGTTTTTCCCTTATTTCACTTAAAATATCTCCATCAATTTGTACAAAGTATCCCCCTCGGTCCGCAAATATCTCCGGGTAGAGATCTTCCATAATTATATTTCGAAGAGTTTCAACTGCGATAACGGGAATCCCATGCCTTTCATAAACTACGTCTTCTTCTAAATATTCTTTTTTTGATTTAACACCCACTACGAGAGGGGATGCTAAAAAATAATGTGCCAGTCTTTTAATTTCTTCTGCTTGTTTTCCAGTGAAACCATCAATATTTATTAGCACCTTGAGTAATAATAGAAGAAACTTCTTACGAGCCACCATGTCAAAGCAACTTCTATCATATATATGAGAAGATTCAAAACCATGACTGGAGAGAAGTTCATTAATTTCTTTTAAAATTTCATTCCTTTGCATAAGGATCACCGGTGAAATAAAATGTATAATTTGTATATTGGCATAGATGATACAGATTCCCAGAAAGGGATGTGCACTACTTACATAACTAGTGTAATAATTGATAAACTTAAAAGTTGTGGTTATAACATTGAGGGTTATCCTAAATTAATAAGATTGAATCCTTTCGCAAAATATAAAACTCGTGGAAATGGCGCAGTATCATTTAAAATAAGTTCAAAATCAGAAAATGATGTTGAAACTATTAAAAAACTTGTTCTAAGTTATATTGAAGATTTGTCGGAGTTAGAAGATGAAAGAACCAATCCTGGTGTTGTATTTTACCAAGGTCCAATCACAGAGGAATTAGAAAGATACGCCCTAAAAACCATCAGGGACATAGTTTCAATTACTGAAACAGAGAAATTGGCAGATAAAATCGGTGCAGATGTTTATAAGTTCAAAAATGGCCGAGGAATAATAGGGGCTCTGGCAGCCATTGGATGTCCCCTACCTGATAAAACCTATGAGCTGTTAGCTTATCGCCTTCCTGAAAATTATGGTAAAAATAGAATGATTGATTATGACTCGGTAAGGTTGATGAACGGTAAAACATATCCTGAAACTTTTGATAACTTGGACAATGGTTATATCGCTATAGAACCACATACGCCTTGCCCTATTTTGTATGGTATCCGTGGTGAAAGTCCCGAAATAGTACTTGAAGCCCATAACTTGGTTAAAACTCTGGAAAAGGTAGAAAGATACAGAATTTATGAGACAAATCAGCACACCGACATGCATCTGGTTAAAATAGATAAAATTAGAGATGTGAAGAAATATAGTTGTTATATTGTCCAGGGCACTGTAAATGATGCCCCCCACACCATTGAAGGAGGACATGTTATTTTTTCTTTAAAAGATAGTTCTGGTGAAGTAGAATGTGCAGCATATGAGCCTACCAAAAACTTTAGAGATACTGCAAGGAAACTGATCAAAGGGGATGAATTAATCGTTTACGGAGGTGTTGGTAATATGGGCACTTTAAATATGGAAAAATTTAGTATTCAACATTTAAATGACCTTTACCAGGAAAAAAATCCTATATGCAGTTGTGGGAAAAGAATGAAATCTGCGGGTAAAGGTAAAGGTTTTAAATGTACAAAATGTGGCATAAAACTTCGTGAAGGTTCAAAAATTCGAGTGGAAGTTGAAAGAGATTTAGATAAAGGATGTTACGAGGTACCTCCATCAGCTCGCCGACATTTAAGTAAACCATTGGTAAGATTTTACAGATAAGCCTATAAATTCTTTTATATTAACTAACTACTTTTAATATTTCTTTTATTTATTTATTTTAAATATAATTATTATAAAATTATTATAATTAGAAAATATGAGTTATAGATCTTCTAAATCTATTCTAGTTTAAGTAATGGAGGATTTTTCCAGTTAATTATGGCATGAAATCAAAAGATTTATCCTATAACTATCTTATTTTAGGATAATGATAACTGAAAATTTCGCAGATTTTATTATCTCTAATTCCTATTCTAAAATTCCGGAGGATATTATTGAGAAAGCTAAAACCTGTTTTATTGATTTTCTAGGAATTTCACTTAAGGGTTCCCAAATGAAAAGTGGTTCCATAATTAAGGAAATAATTGGGGAAGGTGATGAGTCCACGGTAATTGGTACAAAAAAGGCCTATGCAATGGATTCTGCACTTGCTAATGGAATTTTTGCCCATTCTATGGATTTAGATGATGGACATCGTTTTGCACAGCTTCACCCAGGGGCATGTGTAATACCTTCTGCGTTGGCGATTTCTGAATCCCAAAATAGAAGTGGCAAGGACTTTTTAACTGCATTAGTTGTTGGTTATGAATTGGCATTGGTTTTAGGCATGTTAGTAAATCCTATTCATCGAAATAAAGGTTTTCACTCTACAGGGACTTGTGGAACCTTTGGAGCTGCAGGAGCAGCTGCTAAAACATTAAATCTTAATAAAAATGAAATATCAAATGCTCTGGGTATTGCAGGCACTCAGGCATGCGGACTTCTGGAATCTGATCATTTTGGTAGTATGGCTAAACATCTTCATGCAGGTAAAGCCGCACAATCTGGTGTTCTTTCTGTACTGATGGCGAAAAAAGGCTTCACAGGAGCAAAAAGTATATTAGAAGGTAATGAAGGATTTTTAAATGCAATGGTCGGTTTTGATCAATTAAATTTAGATCAATTAGAAAATCGGATGGAGCTGGGGAATTATCATATTAAAGATGTATACTTTAAGAAATATCCTGTGTGTCGACATATACATTCCAGTTTAGATGCTCTTTTTTTTATTATCAATAAAAATAATATCGCATATGAAAATATTGAAGAAATAGTAGTAAAAACCTATAAAATAGCTTCCCAACACAATAATTATAGACCTTCTACTATGGAAGCTATTCGTCAGAGTCTGCCAGTAAGTATGGCTTTGGTTGTACGGGGTGTTAATTTGGATCTGGTGGATATAACTAACCATCAAATGGATCCGGAAATAACAGAAATGGCGGATAAAATTATCATAAAAGAAGAAAATGGATTAGAAAGTCTTTATCCTGAAAAAAGGCCTTCCAGAGTAATTTTAAAAACTAAAAACCAGATTTATGATAAAACATTTTATTTACCTCAGGGGGAACCTGAAAATCCATTCCAGCGGACGGATATATTTGAAAAATTTTTTAAATTAAATCCAAAGGTGGATATGGATGTTTTAACAATTATAGATGATATTGAAAAGTATAAAATGCAAGATGTTATGGAAATCATAAACCAGGAATTTATAGGTGCATATTGATATTTTTAATAATTAATTGGTTTAATATCAGGTGATTTTATGGATACGAAACGTTTTTTAACTTCAGTAGGCATTAACAAAGAGGATAACACATTGAATCATTCCCCTAAGAGATTTCCCGACCGGGCCCAATATCGATTTGAGGTGCCAGGGATACAAAAACCGCAGGCCATGCTGGCTTTAATGGATGCAGTAATTGAACATGATCTTACCATCCACAGAGTTACGCAGACTAAAGGCATAATGCTACTTAGTGATCAGGAAATTGAAGAAATGGTGGATATTGCCTATGATCATAGTGTGGAACTTTTTTTAAGTGTAGGGCCACGAGCTACATATGATACCAGTGCATCCGCAAGAACTACCGAAGGGGCCAGAATTGGCTACCGTCTTAGAGGCTATGATAACCTTTATTATGCTATTGAAGATGTGAAGAGAGCCATCCACTTTGGTGTTAGAGGTATTGTAGTATATGATGAGGGATTGTTATGGATTTTGGGTAAAATGCGCCAAGAAGGTGAACTTCCATGTGACGCGCATTTAAAAGTCTCAGCACACACTGGACATGGCAATCCGGCTTCGGCGAAGCTTTTAGAAGGAATTGGTGCAGATTCATTTAACCCGGTCCGTGATCTTCAAATAAATATGATCTCTGCTTTGAGGGATGCGATAAATATCTCTATAGATATCCATACTGAAAACCCCCAATCTTCTGGTGGATTTATTCGGCATTATGAGGTTCCAGATATAATAAAAGTAGCTTCTCCAGTATATCTGAAAACTGGAGGTGCGGTTGCTGCACATCATGGATGGGATACAACCGAAAAACAAGCAAAGGAACGTATAGGACAGGTTGCACTGGTTCAGAGCATGATTGATAGATATTATCCTGATGCTAAAATCTCAGAAAAAGGAACTAGAGATCTGGCCATCCCCAAAAAATGAGTATTTAGTTGAATTTTTATTTATAACAATTCTGGAAAGGATTTAATATATACAATTTAATATGATTATTTAATAGAATTTTATTAATACTGGAGAGAAGTCATGAGTCTTATTGAAATAATAAAAGAGGGGGTTATTGAAGCAAGCACTTCCTTTCGAAGTGATCAATTCAATGCTTATAAACGAGCTCTGGAGAATGAAGAAAATGAAAATTCTTCATTTTTTTTAGAACTTTTAATTGAAAATGCAGAAGTCGCAAGTAATAAAAAAGCTCCTCTTTGTGATGATACTGGTATTCCTCATGTATTAATAGAAATTGGAGAAAATACTCCGTTTCCTATTAATTTCTTTGACGATATAAATATGGGAATAGCTAAAGGTTTGAGAGAATTGCCAGCAAGACCTATGGCAATTAAAGGGAATGAAATTGAAAGGTTAGAACAAATTAAAGGTTTATATGATGATCCAGCTAAATTAGTTCCTCCCTCTTTTATACTTGAAAAAATGGATGGTGAAGGTATTAATATTCATTTGCTCATGTTAGGTGGAGGTCCTGAAATAAGGTCTCGTACTTATAGAGTTTTCCATCAGCGAAATAATAGAAAAGTATTTGAGGAAGTTGTAACATGGTTGAAATCAGAGGTTCCAATGCTAGGGTGTACTCCATGTATTCCGGCTGTGGGCATTGGTAGAACTCATTTTGAAGCTACATCATTAATGCTTAAAGCTATGGCTTATGGAAATTTAGATAAGCAAAATGAATTTGAAAAAATAGTAACTAATGCTCTAAATACACTAAATGTAGGTACAATGGGTATTGGTGGGTCTGTTACTGCACTAGGGTCTTTTATTAATATTGGTCCTCAAAGGGCTAGTGGAGTACGAATTGTTTCTGTACGCCCATGTTGTTGTGTAGAACCACGGAAAGCTTCTATCTGCTTAAATCTGGATAAATTGACAGATTAACACATTGTATTTTTTCGAAATTGTAGGAGTGATATATGATGGCTATTGGTAGGGAAAAATTAGAAAAAATGTTTAAAATCAGTAATTTAAAATGGAGAACCGCCATTACTAAGGTTGAACCTAACAAAATTATCACAAGAGGATACCCTCAAGAAGATTTGATTGGTAATATATCATTTCCAGAAATGGTTTTTATTCTTTTAAAGGGAGAATTACCTGAAAAAAATGAATCAAAAATGTTAGAATCTATTTTAATTTCATTTTGTGATCATGGTATCACCCCTCCTAGCACTCAAACTGCCAGAATAATGGCTTCGGCCGGTTCACAGCTTCCAGCATGTATAGCGGGGGGATTATTAGCTTTTGGTGAAAATCATGCTGGAGCGATAGAAAAAACGATGAAACTCCTTCAAGAAGGAATTGAACGCTCAAAAGATCGAATAGAAGATATTGCTCATGATTTAGTTAATGAGCTAATTGCAACAGAAGAAAAAATACCTGGTTTTGGACATAGATATCATAAAGCTGATCCTAGAGCTCCACGACTAATAGAGTTAGCCAAGGAGAATGATTGTTTAGGTATACACACTGAACTGGCACTAGCAATAGATAAATTATTATCTGATTTAAAAGGCATAAAGATGAATATTGATGGTGTTAATGCTGGGATTTTATCAGATCTGGGTTTTGATTGGAGAACCGGTACGGGTATTTTCATGATCGGAAGACTTCCTGCAATTATTTCCCATGTTTATGAAGAAAAAACCAGAGAAGAACCTTTTAGAAAGTTTTTTGATATTGATGAGATATATTATGATGGAATGGAGGATAAGAGGATATTAGACTAGTTTAATGGATATTTGGGAATATTTACTAATTTATAATAAGTTTATATATTTTTTAATACTTATTTCTAAATTGATTAGAAATAATAAGATCTTATTTTATAGGAATAGGTTCAAATATATATGAAGATTAAATAGTAAAAGATAAATATAATCGTTAATAGATTTTGCATAAACCATGGTGATTCAAATGATAACGATATCGGAAGCCATTACCACGATAAAAAAAGCAGAAAATGATGCTGATAAGCTAATAGAAGATTCGAAGCAGAAATCTTCAGAAATGATAGAAGAAGCTAAGGAAAAATCCAAAGAAATTATTGAAAACGCCAAAAGTGAAGCCGGTGATGACGCTGAAAAGATAATTTTTGATGCTGAAACAAAAGCCAAAAAAGAATCTTACCAAATATCTAATAAAGCCACTGAAGTATTGGAATTAACAAAAAATAAGGCAATCAATAAAGTTGATGAATCCGTGACTATAATTGTTAAAAGCGTTCTATAGTGATACTATGTTTATGCCAGCAAAGATGCACAAACTAAAAATAATAACCCTGGACAAACATGCTGATTCCGCGGTAAATGCCCTACATGAAAAGGGAATTGTGCAGATTCATGACATTTCAGAACGTATTCAACAAGATGCTGAATGGAATCTAATTTTAAATCCTTCTAAAGCAACCCAATATACCAGTAAAATTTCTTCTCTTTTAATGAAAACAACAGGAATTGTTGATTTTTTGGGAACTGTAAGTAAAAGTGATAAAAGTATCCTGGACACAATAAAAGGCTTTATAAGCCCGGAAGTGCCACCTAAGATGGAAGTTCAGGAACTCAGCACTGAAAAACTTATAGATAAAGCAGAATCTTTACTGGGTGAGGTTGAACTTAAAACCAAGGCACTTGAAGAAAGTTTGAGTAAACTCGATTCTGAAAAAAATGAACTGACCAACGGGATAAATGTTTCCCAGAAACTTGAAAAATTTGATATTGATCTAGGTGACTTAGAAAAAACCAAATATACATCTGTAATAGCCGGTAAATTATCTTCAGATGCTTATGATAAATTTTTAACTGAATCTAATGCAGTTACTGATAAGATACTTGTTCTAAAAGCTGATCAAGATAATGATAAAAATGATAAAACCTTAATTATTATTACTTTAGCCGAATTCGGCGAAAAGATATCTTCTATTTTAAGAAAACTCGAATTTGAACGGTTTGAAGTTTCTGGAATTTCTGGTAAACCTGAAAAAGTAATAAAAGAATCAGAAAGTAGAATAAAAGATATTGAAATTGATAAAGAAAAAATTCTCCATGAACTGGCCGATGTAGCATCAAAATGGAGATATGATCTTCTAGTTCTAAAAGAAGAATTAGAAATAGAAAAAGAACGAAATGAAATTTTCTCTTCTTTTGGGGAAACAGAGAATACAGTAATGTTAGAAGCATGGGTTCCTGAAAAGAAGTCTCAGGAAGCTCTTAAAATTATAGATGAATCAACTGATGGCCATTCAGTTGTGGAAATGGAAAATCCCGAGGGTGAGGAAATTCCAGTCCATCTTGATAATCCTAGATTTGCCAAACCTTATCAACTCTTTGTGGAAATGTATTCCCCACCAAGTTATAAAGAAATTGATCCAACAATTCTGGTTGCCATTGTATTCCCCTTTTTCTTTGGTTTTTGTTTAACAGATGCGGGATATGGAGCAGTGATTGCCCTGGCAGGGTTTATAATTTTCAGAGGATTGGGAAAAGTTAATAGTGGAATGCGTAAAATTGGGCTGGTTCTTATTGCTTGTGGTGTATGGGCTGTAATTTTAGGTCTTTTGACCAATAGTTTGTTGGGAGACTTTTTCCCCAGATTCTTTGGATTGCAACTCCCTACAGTAATTGCACCTATTGATTCGTTTAAACATCCAGAAAACATATTAATCCTGGCTTTAATTGTAGGTGTCATTTATACTACAATTGGTCTGGTTATAGGGGCCTACAACAATATAACTAGAGGAGAAGTAAAAGAAGCAATGGGTAATCAGATTGTATGGCTTGTAATGCTACTGGGAGTTGGATTATTAGCCGCATCGTTCCTGTACAATATAGGTTCAATTTACATTGGTGGTGCAGTAATTGCTGTGGCATTCGTGATGTTGTTGTACTTCAACAAATTGTTTGGACTGATGGATGTTTCAGGATTCCTTGGAACTATTTTGTCTTACGCCAGGTTGTTAGCATTGTGTTTGGCAACTGGTGGTATAGCCATGACAGTGAACATCTTGACAGGTCTCCTTGGAGAGATGATTCCTTATGTAGGATTTATCATTGCACCTATAATATTTGTGTTAGGACACATTGCCAATGGTGCTTTCCAAACACTTGGAGCATTTATTAACGCTCTTCGTTTGCATTATGTTGAATTTTTCAGTCAGTTTTACATCGGCGGAAGCTCTAAATTCAGAGCATTTCGTGCAAAAAGAAAATTAACAAAGATAGTTAGGAGTAATTAGGAGGTAAAATAAATGGTAGAAATTGTTTTAGGTACAGCTTTAGCAGCAATAGGCGCAGGAATAGCCGTTGGATTTGCTGGATTAGGTTCAGGTTTAGGTCAAGGTATTGCAGCAGCCGGAAGTGTAGGTGCAGTTGCAGAAGATCCAGATATGTTTGCTCAGGGAATTCTGTTTACTGCGTTGCCAGAGACACAGGCTATTTACGGTTTCTTGATTGCTATATTGCTCATGGTATTCGGTGGAATCCTTGGTGGAACAAATACCTTAACTGTGGAAGTAGGTCTTGTAGCAGTAGGTGCAGGGGCTGCTATTGGTTTTGCAGGATTAGGTTCAGGTATGGGTCAAGGTATGGCTGCAGCATCATCCGTAGGTGCAGTTGTTGAAGATCCAGACATGTTTTCACAGGGAATTCTGTTTACTGCGTTGCCAGAGACACAGGCTATTTACGGTTTCTTGATTGCTATATTGCTCATGGTATTCGGTGGAATCCTTGGAGGATAATCAGATGAGTTCCGGGGCAGAAAAAATAGTATCAAGCATATTATCTGATGCTCAAGGTGAAGCTGATGCTGTAATTCAAGAAGCTGAAACAGAAGCGACATCAATTATTTCCGAGGGCGAGGAACAAGCCAAAATGGAGAAAGAAAAAATAATTGATGATGCTAAAAAACAAGCTAATATGAAATATCAGCAGATAATCTCTGAAGCCAAGATGAACTCCAGGAGAATGGAGTTGGAAGGGCGAGAAGAGGTAATTGATCAGGCTTTTACCAAAGCTGAAGAAGAATTAAGAAAAATTGCTTCAAGTTCTTCTGCAGAATATCTCGAATCATTAAAAAATATAGTAAAAGAAGCTTCAACTGAAATTGGTGGAGGGGACCTTCTTGTTCTTTTAAAAGAAGAAGATGTCTCCAAAATAAAAGATTCTCTATCTGATATTGGTAAAGAAGTTGAAACTGCCACTGGTAGTAAAACAACTCTTGATATAGGGGATAATATTAAAACCATTGGTGGAGCAATTGTTAAAACTAAAAATGGCGAAATAGAGGTAAACAATACTATCGAGGCAAGGATGCAGAGGTTTAAAAAAGCTCTAAGATCAGAAGTTGCACGAGTACTGTTTGAATAGGGAGGAGACAACATGGCAGAAAGCATTACAGCAATAGTGACTTCCCTAGGATTCTCCTCAATTGAATCTTTTTTAGGACTTATATTTTTAATTGGAGCTGTAATTGGAGTTATAGTTGTAATAGTAACAATTAAACCGGTTTTGGATACTTTTCCTTATGCATATCCTAATGCAAGGGTAAGAGCGAGGATAGGACGATTGTTTACAGAAAAGCAATTTTCTGAAATAATTGAGGCTGATAATCTGGAAGAAGTCAAAAATTATTTACGAGGAGTGCCCGAATATGCTCAATATGTGGATAAGTTTCCTCTTGAAAAAGCATTGGACTCACAACTCGCAGAAACCTATGATCTTCTTGCACGAATAACTCCTGGGAGTATTAAACCGACCTTCAGAGCTTTACTTAAAAAATGGGATATCAAAAATATTAAAAGTATTCTCACAGCCAAAGAAGTAGGTTTGAGTAGAGAAGCTACATTGGATCTTATGGTACCATTTGGAGAAATCAATGATTTATTGGAAAAATTAGTGGATGCTAAAGATGTTACAGAGGTAATAACCGGACTTGAAGGTACTGAATATGCTCAAGTCCTTGAGGATGCACTTAACGATTACAAAGAGAAGGGAATGTTACTACCTTTAGAGGCAGCACTGGACAAATATTACTTAGATAATCTAATGATAGCAGTTGCAAATCCATCTGATGATAGTACAACTATATTAAACACATATATCGGTACTCAAGTTGATTCAACTAATCTGAAAATCATTTTAAGAGCTAAATTAGATGGCTTAAAATATGATGACATCCAACCATACATGATAACCAAAGGTTATCAAATACGAGAATGGAAATTAAAAGATTTAATGGAATCAGAAGATGTTCCTGGTGTAGTTAGTAGTTTGGAAAGTACAGATTATGCTAATATTATGGCTGAAGCACTTTCTGAATACAATGCAACTGGTTCCATTGCACCATTTGAAACTGCATTAGATAAAAATGTGGTGAAAATTGCCAAAAATCTTTCAACCAAAAAACCATTTGGAGTTGGACCGATTATTGCATTTTTAAGCAGAAAAGAGATTGAAATTAAAAATTTAAAAGTAATTGTTCGTGGAAAAAGGGAAGTAGGTTTTCCTGTTTCTAAAATTAAGGAGATGTTGATATGAGTTCAGCTATTGCAATACTAGCAGATCCAGATACAGTAACTGGATTTCGTCTGGGAGGAGTAAAAGACGCATACCCAGTAGCTAACAAGGAAGAAGCAGAGAATACATTAAAAGATCTCATAAAAAAGGATTTTTCTATTATTATAACTACAGAGAAAATTGGAGATGAATTAAGAGAAACGATTGATAAATTCACCAAGTCAAGCGCATTACCTATGATAATTGAAATACCCGATAAAACAGGCCCAACGGAAAGAGCAACAGACCCAATGGGCGAACTTATAAAAAGAGTAATTGGGGTTGAGATGGTAAAATGATTACAAAAGGAAAGATAATTAAAGTAGCGGGACCAGTTATCGTCGCAGATGGTATGAAAGGTACCCAGATGTATGAGATGGTTAAAGTCGGTGATGACAAGTTAATTGGAGAAATAATTGAACTTGAAGGCGACACAGCTACCATCCAAGTATACGAAGAAACTGCAGGTATGAAACCTGGAGAGATAGTGGAAAGTACTGGAGGACCACTTTCAGTGGAATTAGGGCCGGGAATTATGGGATCCATCTTTGATGGTATTCAAAGACCTCTAGAAACCATTAAACTAAAAACTGGCGATTACCTTGAAAGAGGGGTGGATGTTCCATCATTACCTAAAGATAAAAAATGGAAATTCATGCCAAAACTCAGTGCTGGTGACAAAGTAGAAGGTGGAGACCTTTTAGGAGAGGTTCAGGAAACATCTGCTGTACTACATAAAATCATGGTTCCACCAAACATATCTGGAACCATAAAAAGTATTGCATCTGAGGGAGAATACACAGTAGAAGAGGACATTGCAGAAATTGAAACTTCTAAGGGAATTGAAAAAGTTCAAATGATGCAGAAATGGCCAGTAAGGGTTGGAAGACCGTATGTAACCAAATTGGACCCAGATATACCTTTAGTCACAGGCCAACGAGCTCAGGATACATTTTTCCCTGTAGCTAAAGGTGGAACAGCAGCTATACCCGGTCCATTTGGATCCGGAAAAACTGTAACCCAACAACAACTTGCAAAATGGGCGGACGCTGATATTATTGTATACGTAGGATGTGGAGAACGTGGTAACGAGATGACCGAAGTTCTTAAAGAGTTCCCTGAACTTGAAGATCCGAAAACAGGTAAACCATTAATGGACAGAACTGTTCTTATTGCAAACACTTCAAACATGCCAGTAGCAGCGAGAGAAGCTTGTGTATACACTGGAATTACTATCGCCGAATATTTCAGAGATATGGGATACGATGTGGCTGTAATGGCAGATTCAACATCCCGATGGGCCGAAGCTATGAGGGAAATTTCTGGAAGATTGGAAGAAATGCCTGGTGAGGAAGGATACCCTGCATACTTGGCTTCAAGATTAGCACAATTTTATGAAAGAGCAGGTCGAGTAAACACTATTGGAACCGAACAAAAAGTTTCATCTGTATCTGTTGTGGGAGCAGTATCACCACCAGGTGGTGACCTATCAGAACCAGTTACTCAAAACACTCTACGTATATGTAAAGTTTTCTGGGCACTGGACGCGTCTCTAGCAGATAAACGTCACTTTCCATCAATAGACTGGTTACAAAGTTATTCATTATATGTGGATAGTGTAGAAGGTTGGTGGGATGCACAAGTTGGTGAAGATTGGAGAAAAACTCGTGACGAGGCAATGGTTCTCCTACAAAAAGAATCAGAACTACAGGAAATTGTACAATTAGTTGGACCAGACGCATTGCCAGATAGGGAAAGAATAACCCTAGAAAGTACTAGGATGATCCGGGAAGACTTCCTCCAGCAAAATGCATATCACGAAGTGGATACCTATTGTTCATCTTCCAAACAGTATCAAATGCTTAAAACAATTATGATGTTCCATGAAAAGGCCACTGAAGCTTTAGATCGAGGAGCACCTTCTGATGAAATTATTGCATTAACTGTTAAAGAAGACATAGGAAGAATGAAATTTATACCTGAAGCAGAATTTGAGGAGAAGGTTAAAGAAATCCAGGATAAAATTGTAAAACAGACTAGTGAGGTATGAAAATGAAAGCCAATATTAAAACAAGGGAATATACAACTGTTTCTGAAGTTGCCGGACCTCTCATGATTGTAGAGGGTGTTGAAGGAGTTGCTTACAACGAAATAGTTGATATTGAAACACCTTCTGGTGAGAAGAGAAGAGGACAAGTCCTGGAAGTTAAAGAAGATTTAGCAGTTATACAAGTTTTTGAAGGAACTCGTGATCTGAACACTGCTACCACTAAAGTAAGATTTACTGGTGAAACAGCAAAAATCGGTGTTTCATTAGATATGATGGGCAGAATCTTTAATGGTACAGGAAAACCAATAGACGGCGGACCAGAAATCATACCAGAAAAAGAACTTGACATTAACGGGAACCCTATGAATCCATCTGCCAGAGAATTTCCCGCAGAATTCATCCAAACCGGTATATCAACAATAGATGGAATGAACACCCTGGTAAGGGGTCAGAAATTACCAATCTTTTCTGGATCTGGATTGCCACACAACGAACTGGCAGCACAGATTGCAAGGCAAGCAAAGGTACTGGCTGAAGAAAGTGAATTTTCAGTTATATTTGCAGCTATGGGTATCACTCACGAAGAAGCAAACTACTTCATGAGAGATTTTGAAAGAACAGGTGCACTGGAAAGAGTAACTGTTTTCATGAACCTAGCTGACGACCCTGCAATTGAAAGGATCATTACACCTAGGATGGCATTAACTACTGCAGAATATTTGGCATTTGAACATAACATGCACGTACTGGTTATATTAACTGACCTTACTAACTACTGTGAAGCACTCAGGGAAATATCTGCTGCACGTGAAGAGGTACCTGGAAGAAGAGGTTACCCTGGTTATATGTACACTGATTTAGCCAGTATATACGAAAGAGCTGGACGTATTGTAGGTAAAGAAGGTTCAATTACTCAGATGCCTATACTGGTTATGCCTCAAGATGATATTACTCATCCAATTCCTGATCTAACTGGATATATTACTGAAGGACAGATTGTTTTAAGCAGAGACCTGCACCGTAAAGGTATTTACCCTCCAGTAGACGTACTTCCTTCACTATCTAGATTGATGAGTGGTGGAATTGGTGAAGAAAGAACCCGTGAAGATCATAGTGGTGTTTCTGACCAATTGTATTCGGCTTACGCAGAAGGCCGTGATTTAAGAGACTTGATGGCAGTAGTAGGTGAAGAAGCACTTACTGAACGTGACAGGAAATTCTTAAGTTTCGCTGATGAGTTTGAAAATCAATTTATCACTCAAAGTAGGGATGAAGATCGTTCTATACAAGAAACATTAGATCTTGGATGGCAATTATTAGGTCTTCTACCAGAAACTGAGCTTAAGAGGGTTAGAGAGGAACATATTCCTAAATACCACCCTGATTATAAATAATCCTATTCCTATTTTTTAATAGAGGGATAAAATGGCACAAGAGATGATAGAAGGGATTAATCCAACACGGATGGAACTTCTAAAACTGAAAGATAGGGAAAAATTGGCTGTTAAAGGCCACAGTCTCCTTAAAGAAAAAAGAAACGCACTTATCATGGAATTTTTCAACATCTTAGAAAGGGTCAAAGGATCTAGAGAAAATGTTGAAGAAAAATTGAAGGAAGCATTTGAAGATTTAACTGCCGCTCAAATCGTGATGGGAGATTTGGCTGTAGAAAAGGCTGCAATGACTGTTAAAGAGTCTATAGAAGTCGATATAGAATCCAGAAGTGTTATGGGTGTAGTTGTTCCTTTGATTGATTCTAAAGCAGCTGAGAGAACTATGGTGGAACGAGGATATGGTTTTGTTGATACTTCAGTTAAGGTTGACGAGGCAGCCCGTAAATTTGAGGAGTCAGTAAAACTTATCATTGAACTTGCAGAGATTGAAAAAACTATAATTCTACTTGCTGGTGAGATCGAATCAACAAAAAGAAGAGTTAACGCCCTGGAACATATAATTATTCCAAGATTAGAGAACACAGTCAAATACATTGAAATGCGTCTTGAAGAAATGGAAAGAGAGAATTTCGTAAGATTAAAGATGATTAAAAAAGCAATGGAGATGTAATTTATGGTAAGAATTATGACCAGATTAGGTGAGATTAAAAAAACTCAAGAAGCATACCACTCAGCTTTAGTTGATTTTAATATAGGCACTATTTCTGGAAATTTACGGGCCATAATTGCAGACGACGATGTTGAAGTAGAATCTGGTGATGTAACTCCAATTAAAATCCAAAAGGTTCCCTTACCTGCAAATCACATTTGTTATATGTGTGCCTATGCTGCCAATGGTTTGGGACATCCTATTGCTGCTGGTGAAGAAACGCCTCTACCTATTAGTATGGATCGCACAGCTGATCATGCAACTTTTGTTGCAGCAATAGATGGAGAAATTAGAAAGGGCGATCTTCTCGGTGTTTTGATATTACTTCCGATTGAACTCATCCATTAATCTTCTATTTTTTTATTACTTTAAATTCTTCTTTTATTCTTTATTTAACACATTTTAAGATCTAGACTATTTAAATTACCAAATTTTTTTCCTGAAAGTTTTTAAAATTATATAATGTTTTAAAGTTATATATTTTATAAATCTTTAATGGGGGATGAGTTCATGGCACCACATTGTGATACTATGGATGGTCCGGTTGTTACCGCGGCTGAAATTGCACTTGAAATGGAGAATATAAATTATGTCCTTCCTTTTGTTTCCAAAGAATCTGAAAAAGAATTAGGATATGCTTTTGACAAGACGTTAATGGTAAGAGAATTAAGTGAAGATGCTGCAGAAATTGCAGACTACTGGTTTTTTGAGACTGCTGTAAGATTACATAGAAAAGATGAGGACAAACCGTATAACGGCCTTAAACCAGCGGATCTTGACTGGGGTCCTGTAATAAAAAAAGCTGAAGAAGCGGTAGAATCAGAAGATCCATCGCAGATAATCCAATTTTTGTCTAATACTGTTGAAGAGGCACTAAATAAAAGATTTGTTAATGTAGTCCAAAAGAAGGATTATGATTTAAATGATGTGGAAGCTGCTAGAGAATATACAAAGGCCATGTTAAATTTTGTTTTATTTTCTAATGACCTGTACAAATGGATAAAAAAAGAGTAAAACTAATTACTATAACAAAAAGAAACTTTGAATCATTTTATTTTACCTAAAACGTTCCTTCATATAATCGGATTGAGCTATTTTTGCTTCTTTAATCTGTTCCAACAAATGGTCAATCTGATATTTTAGGTTATAATAAGGGTCTAATTGTGATTCTTTCTTTTTATCAAATTTTTTCATTTCTTTTGTTCTATTCTTGCGTGGTGACCCACGATTCAATATGTTTAAAAAACCGCTGTTATTGTTGTTGGGGGAATATTTTTCTATGATAAGTCTTCTCTCTTTTAGATATTCTAATTCAATTGATCTAATATCATCTGAAATTAATTTTCTCAATTCAATTAAAATTTTTTCACGTTTCTTCAATTCGGTTAAAATCTGTCTGGATTCAGCAATGGATGATGCCTCAATTTCAATATTTGTTATTTCTACAATTAAATTATGATAATCATCTACGCTATATTTCATTACTTAACCTTCTAAAAGAGTTTAATTACAAAATAGCAGAATTATCTGAAAAATAGTTACTGCTCAATATTAATGATAATTTTCATTATTTTGTCTTCAATTTCACAAATAGTATTGATTTCCTTGTTTTCTTTGCCCATATCTCTAATTTTATATAAAACATTGGTTAAAGATGTTATATTAAATAAACCCGTTTTATTTTCTGGTTTAGATGATATAAGTAATATTATAACACTCCCATCTTCTATTTGGACATTGTAATTTATTGCATTTATATATATGGAGTCTGAAAGTCTTAAAAGGAGTTTTATGTATTTTATGGAAAGTCCACTCTTACTGATAATATCTTTAATTTTATCATTTTCTCTGCACTGTTCTATATCAATATCCACTAATATCACCAATTTCTATTATCTAAATTATTGAATATAAAATTTAGTATTACTATTTGAATTAAGTTTTACAATTATAAAGGTAGATATGGCTTCTTAATAATATTTAAAATAACAAATTTTCTAAAAGTATCTTAAATCCTATTCCAATTAGGATTATACCTCCTAATATTTCTATTTTATTTTCAAACAAACGACCAACGCTTTTGCCAAGATAAACACCTAAAAATGATAGTATGAAGGTTATCAGTCCTATGATAAGTATGGGTTCGATTATAGGTGTGTTCATAACAGCAAAGGTCACACCCACAGCAAAGGCATCAATACTGGTGGCAATAGAAAGGATTAATAGTTCTTTAAATGAAAAAAAAGGGCACACCTCATCATCTGCCATGCAAATACTTTCATAAATCATTTTTATACCTATAATGTTGAGTAAAATAAAGGCAACCCATGGTGCAACTGTTGAAATTATTATTTGCAATTGTAAACCAGAAATCCATCCTAAAACAGGCATGAATCCCTGAAAAAATCCAAATAATATTGCAATTATTAACGCATGCTTAATTTGACATTTCCAGGCCAATCCCCGTGTTATGGAAACACTAAACGCATCCATGGCCAATCCAATCCCTAGTAAAATTTCTATAATAAAATCCATATTTATTTTTCCTAAATAGATTTATTTATAAAATCAGTTCTTCAAATTGTTTTGGAGCTAAGTTCAATTAAATCTTCTAAAATTATCTTCTTGATTCATGAATTCTATATTTTTTTCTAAAAAATCTTCATAAATTATGGGAATATTATGTAAAATCAAAATATTAAATATGTGAGAATGATTAAAAGTTCATTAAATGAAAGATATTGATCGTGCTGACAGGTTAATTAAAAAGCAGATAATGAGTTTAAACCGACATCTACCTAAAAGTCGAAAGAAGTTAAGTGAACTCTTAAAAGAAGAAAAACCCCATGTTACTGGTACAGATGGCACCAGACATAGATTCAAATGGGAGGAACTGGAAAGACTTTCAAAAATGATCCCAGAAAGTGATCACAGCCGATTGAAACTCCCTATTTATATTGAAATAGGATCTGATAAATCAGGCGCTAGGATATCTGGCAAATTAGAGTGTGAAATAGTTACTAAAATCTTAGATATTCAGTCTGAGAAGAATGAAATTTTTATATACCGCCCCGATATAAAGATTGTAAGAATGGAACTTCCAACAACAACTCAATATATTTTCTTAGTGAGGTGAACAAATGACCATAGACCCTATTGAAGACTTATTAAAAGATCCTGATAGAAGAGCCAAAATCTATCTAATTGCTGCAGGATTAATGATAGTTTCAACAATTCTTATAACTGTTGGTACAATAATATTTATTATAAGTGTGTTGGGAATAATTTAATCCAATTAATTTTAATAATGTTTCAGATGATTTAATCTAATCATTTTAAAGTTCTCTTTATAATTTAAAAAAATAAACTAATCTCTTTGTATTGATTTTTATGTTTAATTAGCTTCGTATTTTTCAAGACCGCTGTAAACTCTCTCCACAGTTTTTTTTGCTGAATAGATGGCGTCTTCCAGTATTGGGCTGCTTTGGAGTACAGTTGCAACTGGTTCATTTTTTTCGATTATAACTTGTGGATGGGGTAAGTCGTAAACACCTTTAAAATTAATATCCCGTACAATTGATCTATTTCTTGCAAATACAATCATTTTAACAGCAAATTTCTGGGGTTTTGGCAGGTTTATTAAATTTCCTTCACATGCCTGCAAGTGGGCATCTACCATATTTATTCCCAGAGACGATTCAGCACATTCAAAGGTTCCCTGGAAACGAGGATTTACTTCAATGATCTTCAATTCTCCGTGGTCATAGATCATATCCACACCATTCGATCCCTGGAGAGATAGGTATTCTACAAGCTCTTCAGCAGTTTCTTTAATCTCTGGATAATCAATGTAGGGAACCATATTTCCACAGTATCCCCATTGATCTTTTTGTCCTAAGCCCTTTACTCCAATTAACTGCTTACTGGTGAAAATTGTTTTGGCTTCACCTCTTACTGAAAGTACCGATGCACTTATACTATCTCCTGGCACGTACTCTTGAAGAATCATGTCATTTAATAAATTTTCCCTGTTGAAAACGTCAATTTCACTAATTCCAGCACCACCACAACCATACAGTGGCTTTAAAATAAACTTTTTATCTTTATTATCATCGGTAATTTCTTTTATTTCATGAAAATTAGATACTAAAAATGTTTCAGGGACTTTGAACTTGTTTTTAATTTTCTTGTAGAATTTGAACTTATTTTCCACGTGTTCTGTCTTAACATTGCCTTTTATTTTTTCTTTAGGAAAGATTTTAGGCAGCACTCCAGAATTATAAAGTATATAATCTACACTATCCACATATTCTGCTACATATTCTGCCAGAGAAACCGGGTCAAAAGTGTCTTCCAGTTTTCCACATGATTTATAGGGTTCTGGTTTTAGGTTGCAGTGGGTGTGGTCTGAACATTCTAGCAGATCTTGGGTGCAGAAATGTTCCACAGAATAAACTTCATATCCTAATTTCTTTGCAGAGCAGGCTAAAGCTCGCGTATTTGTCCCAACAACTAAAATTTTGGCCATTTAAAAACCTTATAGGTTAAAGGGATAGTCCCGAGCGGAGTCGAACCGCCGTCGCCGGGTCCAAAGCCCAGCAGGATTACCACTACCCCACGGGACTAAAGCGATAATCTAAAACTAATTGATATCCACATAATGCGGCAATCTGGATATTTAACTAATATCATATTTAAACTTATCGGATGATTTTATTGTAAATACACCTCTAAAAATAAACTTTTCTTTAAATTCGTTTATTCTTTTGATTTTCCAGAATAGTTAATTTTGACTAGTATTTAACCTTTAATAACTTAATCAGAGTTGGAATGGTTTTTTAAAGCTGATTGAAAATCATTTTTTTATTTAAATTTTTACCTAAAATAATATTCTTTGAATTTTTAAAAATTAAAAATAATTTTGTATGGTTCAAGATCGAAAAGTATATAAGCATATACTTATATACTTATGGTACATGTTGAGGGTGAATTCAGAAAATTGCTGTGACCTATCCAGAGAACTGGAAGAACTATTTAAAGCTCTTGGAAATATTAACAGATTATTATTAGTTTATTCTCTCACTTCAGGGGAGATAGAAATGATAAATGTTACACAAATGGCTAAAATAATGGGTTTAACTCAACCAGCCGCATCACAGCATCTTAAAATACTGAAAAACGCCAAAATACTCAATGCCAAAAAACAGGGTAACCAGATGTATTACACCTTCAATCACAGTGCCTTAGTAAAACATAAAAAGAAAATTGATTTTTTGTTTGGATGCGTTTTAACTAAGTGCGAAATTATAGAAAAAAACAGATAATTTTTTTTATATCTGAATCATTTTCAATATTTAAAGTGAATCTACATCCACAAAATGTGGATAAAGGGGAAAATTTAGATTTATTGAATTATTTTATAAACACCATAAAAATAGTAAACCGGGTTATCGGGTGAGAATATGCAGAAAATAGATATTAACGGAGAATTGTCCGTATTAGTTATACCAGATACAGTTTTGTTACCAAAAACTAGTATGAATCTTAAAATTAGTAAAGAAATTGGCAGTGAAATATATAATCGAGCTGCAAAAGATAATTTCTACGGCATTTCATTAGGAGTAAAGGAAGGTGCCGGCCCGCCTTATGTAGAATCTGATTTTTACAGGGTTGGAACTTTAATCAAAATCAAAAATGCTAAAGAACAGAGAGATTTTTATCATATAAGTGTTGAAATATTGGAAAAGGTAGAAATTAAAGAATTTATTTCTGATGGATTAGATTACAGAGTAAAATATCAACCTATTTCAGATTTAATGGATCTGGATGAGAAAGATCAAAAAGAAATAATTAACCACATCAAATTTTTAGTTTCAGAGATAAGTGAAAATTTCAAAGGTTCAAAAACTTATCTAAAAAAGATTAATCAGTTAACTGATTTAGATGAGATAATGGCCTACGTATTTCCATACATAAGATTATCTCTTGAGGAAAAACAGGAAATATTAGAAATACATTCACTAAAAGAAAAAAGTTTAAAGTTTTTAGATCTTCTAATTGAACAGAAGGAGTCAATAAAATTCCAGATGGAGATGGCTGCTAAATTCAATGAAGAAATGAACAAAAAACACAGAGAAAACATGCTAAAAGAGCAGCTAAAAGCAATACAGGATGAGTTAAATGAATCTCAAGGAACTTCCTCTAAAAAAGATTACCGGGATTTGATTGAAGAAGCCAACATGCCTGAAGAGGTTGAAAAAGTGGCACTGGAGGAAGTAAACAAACTGGAAAGACAGGGACCGCACAGTTCTGAAGAAAACGTTATCAGAAATTATCTAGATCTATTAGTAAGCTTGCCTTGGGCCCCAAGCGATATAAAAGATATTGATATAGAATCAGCCAGAAAAGTACTGGATGAACAGCACTATGGCCTGGATAAAGTAAAAGATAGAATAATTCAACACTTAACTGTAATGAAACTAAAGAAAAACAAGCAGGGCTCAATACTTTTACTGGTTGGACCGCCAGGCACAGGTAAAACCAGTCTTGGGAAAAGTATAGCCGAAGCATTAGAAAGGGAATATGTTAGAATCAGTCTAGGTGGTGTAAAAGACGAGTCAGAAATCAGAGGTCACAGGAGAACCTACCTGGGTGCATTACCTGGCAGAATTATTCAGGGAATGAAGCGTGCTGGTGAAAAAAATCCAGTATTCATCCTGGATGAAGTAGATAAATTAATGGCTTCCTTTAACGGTGATCCGGCCAGTGCCTTACTGGAAGTGCTGGATCCTGAACAAAATAACACATTTTCAGATCATTACTTAGAAGTGCCATACGACCTATCTGATGTGTTTTTCATTGCTACGGCTAATTCACTACGAGACATACCTGGACCGCTTCGTGACCGTATGGAGATAATAGAAATAGGCAGTTATACCCTTCATGAGAAGTTCCACATAGCCAAAAATCATCTTATTGGGTTAGTACTGGAAGATAATGGATTAAAAGATAGTCAGCTTCAGATTGACGATGAAGCATTAAGAACTATTATTGAAAAGTACACCCGAGAAGCAGGGGTAAGAGGTCTTAAAAGACAACTTTCAACTGTTGCCCGTGTAGCTTCCGAAAAGATTGTTATGGGCAAAGTGGATTTACCATACGTAGTTAAAGAAGACATGCTCTATGATATGTTAGGTCATGAACTAACCCAGATCCATCAGGTAGGCAAGCAAAATCCACCAGGAGTAGTAACTGGCTTGGCTTGGACACCAGTTGGCGGTGACATCCTATTTATCGAGGGCGCTTTTATGCCAGGGACTGGAAAATTAATGCTCACTGGCCAATTAGGCGATGTAATGAAAGAATCAGCAAAAATATCACAAAGTCTAATTCGATCCAGACTGGCCTTTAACTTAAAGCAGATGGAATTTGATAAAAAAGATTTACACATACACGTACCATCAGGTGCCATTCCTAAAGATGGACCATCAGCAGGTGTAGCTTTGCTGACTACCATCGCTTCCCTGGTTACCGGCCATGAAGTTGATTCTAAATTGGCAATGACTGGTGAAATATCTCTTAGAGGAGTTGTACTACCTGTAGGTGGAATAAAAGAGAAAGTGCTTGCAGCCCACAGAGCTGGGATTAAAAGGGTGATCTTACCTAAGGATAATAAAAAAGACTTGGATGATGTCCCTGATGATGTAAAAGAAGACATCGAATTTTTACATGTGGAAACAGTGGAAGACGTCTTGAAAGAAACTATTGGTATTGACTTACCTAAACCAATCCTAATGGATATGAATTGTGACCCATTGAAAGGGGCAGGTGCGTAAATTTTAGGATAACAAAAATTTTATCCTCTCAACAGAGGATAAATTACATTTTTTTAAATTTTTCCTCTTTAGCAGGAGGATAATTAATTTTTAATTTTTAGAATTAATTCACAATTTTTTTTATAATACTATTTTTTTAATAAAATTAACAAAATCCTTATATTTACATATCTTAAAACTAATATTTAGATAAATTAATATTAATACTAATAAATTAAATTAAGTATTAATAACTATTTCATTAATTTAAGAGGGGAATTTTTATGGCGGGAGAGAAAATTTTAGTTGTAGAAGATGAAGAAATTACAGTTGAAGATTTAGTAGATACGCTAGAATTATTGGGATATGATGTTGTAGCAGCAGTGCCTTCTGGCGAAGAAGCAGTTGAAAAAGCAGGGGAGTTATTACCAGATCTAGTTTTAATGGACATTGAACTGGAAGGGGAAATAGACGGCATTATGTCTGCTAAACAAATCAAAGAAGAAAGGGATATTCCTATAGTATTCTTAACAGCTTATTCTGATGAAAAAACAATTGAAAAATTGAAATTAGTAGAACCAGAGGGATACATTTTAAAGGAACCTTTCAATCTAATTTACAAACCATTCAAAGAAGACGAACTTAGAAGTGTTCTAGAATTAACTCTCCACAAATATAAATAGGGAGATTATTCTAATCTTTTAATCGTTCCAATCTTTTATATAATTATCGGCACGGATAATCTACTTAATCAGATTTATTTGTTGATAATAAATCATAAAATTAATTTTATTTTTTTGTTAACAAGATCACAGTAGTATACGTCGTGCGTAATATTCTAAAAAATACATATTTTTTTATAATAAAGATATGTTAGATATAATTTGAACTATTAACCCCTCAATAAAATGGAGTTTAAATATTATTAGTAATTAAAGTTTAAGCAACTATAATCAAGTCGTTATGATTTCAAAAAGAAAGATTACACATAAAAATTCTTTATTGTCTTTTAATTCTGCCTTAACAATTGTAATATTAGTTATTAGTGTATATGTTCTTTTTTTAATAATTTTTAGAGGTTACGGGGATATTAATCAGTTGGTAAGCTTATATTTTGTACCTGGAATAAATATTATCACTTTTTTTGTTTTAATTTATACAACTATAATTTCAAAGAGATATAATAATAATTTTTATTTTGTATGGGCTTTTTTCACTTTGGCTCAAATATTTTGGATAATGGGTGATATTCTTTGGGTTTTAAATTATTTATCTCTATTTGAACCCGTTCTTCTGGGGTTAATTTACATACCCTATTTCGCCAGATTGATGGATATGGCTATTGGATTTATGTGGATACCTAAACCTGCTTTGAATCCTTTTTTAATTAACCGGCGCAGAATAGAGATGTTAATGGTAGTTATAACTATGGCTATGTATTTATGGGCTTTTTTGATAATACCTCTTATACAGGTTACTTTAACTGATTTTATCACTTTTACCATGATGATTAATTATCAGGTCCTCTTTTTTATTCTGCTTTATTTCACCTTATTTTCAGGTATTTTCTACAAGGTAAAATCGTGGAAGGGGTCTTTCAATTTAATTATCGGTAGTATAATTCTCCAGCTGGTAGGAACATTAGTTTATGGTATTGAACTTGTTTTTGACATGTACCCTGGGGGAGGTATTGAAGATGTGGTTTTTGTTTCTTCAAGTCTATTACTTGCTTTAGCTGCAATATCTTATATTAAATATCCAGATTTGAATATTGTTAGTGAAAGAAAGTTAAAAATAAAATCTTCACTACTAAGTAATTTGACCTCTTTACTGGCTGCAACAGCCTTTCTAGCGATTTTATGGGGTTATTATAGCAATAATGAATCATTTTCTTTTATTCTTTTTGCCAGCGGATTATTGGTTCTTTTAGCTATTTTACGTCATGCTTTAAATAGTAAATATATGGAACAGACCCAAGAGATGCTTAAAAATAGTGAAAAAAAGTTTCGAGCTATTTATGAACATGCTAAAGATGGTATAGTAATAATTGATAAAAAAAGACGTATAATTTCTTGGAATAATGCGGCCGAAGAAATCTTTGGATATAAATCCCAAGAAATAATTGGTAAGGATGCAAAGATAGTAATTCCTTTAGAGTATCATCAAAGATTTGTCAGCTTATTGCACCGGAACATTGTTTTAGCAGACTATAGTAATATTGAAAATCCTCTTTATGAATCATGTGGTCTAAATAAAGAGGGAAAGAAATTTCCATTAGAATTTTCTATTTCGCATTGGTATACTGATGATAATAAGGTTTTATTTGCATTTATTGTTCGGGATGTTACTGAAAGGAAAGATTCAGAAGAACAAATAAAGAATTCCTTAGCTGAAAAGGAAATTTTATTAAAGGAGATTCATCATCGGGTTAAAAACAATTTGCAGATAGTTTCCAGTCTTCTAAACATTGAAAGCAAGTATATTGAAAATGAAAATGATCTAAAGATCATAAGGGAAGGAATGGATCGGGTGCATGCCATGGCCCTGATTCACAAGAATCTCTACGAATCAAGTGATTTATCTAATGTTTCATTTGCAAAACACGTTCAAACTTTAATTTCAGAGATTTTTAGTTCCTATTGCCTCAATCAAAATGTGGATCTTAAGATGGATATTGAAGAAGTCCAATTGGAAATTGATCAAATAATTCCTTACAGTTTAATCATCAATGAACTGGTAACCAACTCATTAAAATATGCTTTTCCAGACGGCAATGGTAAAATATTTATAAGTTTACATTCTGATGAAGAAAAAAACGTATTGACAATTTTTGATAATGGAATTGGTTTGCCGGATGGTTTTGATATTCAAACTACCCGTTCTCTTGGTTTGAGATTGGTAAGGGTATTTACCCGCCAATTAAAAGGTATTTTGGTAATTAATCAAGATGAAGGATTATGTTTTAAAATAATAAGCCCTTCTCAATAAATTTACTAATTTTGAATTTTTACATTTTAATTTTGTATATAACTGATTATTTAATGATAATAACTTTTTTTAAAGGATTTAAACATTGGATCTGATTAGGGGTACAATGAAAGTAATTCACAAATAGTGAATTAATATTCTAATAATGAGAAACTATAAATATTTGAAACATTATATATACTGATGGAAAACAGATTATATAGTGTATTAGACGAAAAAAAGGGTTTCCCTGCCTTTAAATTATGGGAGGAGAAGGTGATTAAATGTCTGAGTTATATGAAAAAATGGTTGAAGAAGCAATGGCAGCTCAAAAAGCAGATGTTGAAACTGTCAAAAGCAAAAGAGGGACTGAGTTTCGAATAACCGACACTGAACCATATATGAATGTTGTTAAAGACATGAGGGCTGTTGATGGGCAGAGTCAATCTGTTATCGATCTTCATGTGGATTCGGTAATTGCCCACTACAACATTTTGAATAGTTTAACTACAACCATCAGACCCGAAGATGATCCATTCGTGGAACATTATCAAACCCCTGGAATTTTAGAAATTTTATGCCAAGAAGATGAAAAATTTGAAAAGAGTCTGGAAACTTTTATAGATGCAATTGGAAAAGCAGAAGCATTAGTAGGAAGGGAAGTAGTTAGAAGATATGGGGGTTTCTACGGACCAACATGTGTAGTAGATTTTGCTTTGATGCCAGGAAGTACCAGTAACGTAGTGAATAGAATACTTAAAAATACAAATATTCCCACCCAACACCAGCAAGCCATACTTGCAGCTAAATCATGGGGTATGAACACATCTTACGGCGTAGGGGAAGTATTTGCCAATGAAATCGAGAGTGGAACAACAGTAAGTCAGGCAGTCGAAAAGGAAATTCAAATGATTAAACACATATATGAAAGTCCAGTTGAAGCCCAGGCTGAATTAATGGACTCTTTAGGCCATACATCATTTGATGTGAGAGAATACATGTCCCAGTACAAAAATAAGATGGAAAAAACCATTAAAAACGCTATGGATGATGATGTTCACTATGGAAATATTTTAACCGTACCCGCATACTGTGTAGGGGATATATCACACCACATAGCCCAATCAACATTTAATATGTGTAAAGACGATGTAACCATGGCCATAATTGAGGCAACAACCAATGTTATGGAATCAACACTCAAAAACGCATTATCAGAATTTAAAAGTGAATATGATGTACTATCATTGGCCACTGGATCTACTGCTTGTGCAGTTGAATACATACTTGAACTGGACGGATTCAACGCACCAATGGTGGTTGATTTGTTGACCAAAAGATTCCACAACTTTGTACAGCTTAATCCCACAAGAGGGGCCGCAGCTGAACTACACAACTGCGACTTCATGGACATGATCTACCGTGGATGGAACCACCTGGACGAAGCTCGCCGGACTAGAAATGGTGCATCAGGCCCACTTATGCCTAAAATTGGATCATTTGATGTAGATCTAAACCCGGTACATGAAAATGAAGTCATAATGAATCCACAACGTTACACATATCCGGCCTGTGCTATTACCGTGAGATTTTCATCACTAATGAGACTGGCCGATTACCCATGCCTTTTAACCAGTGAACCAGTAACAGCTACTTTAATGACTAACATCATTGCTTTACATAAAGAAAATGCCGCATCACCAGCTAGAACATGTAAAAACTGTGCTGCAGCATCTCTGGTAGATTTCCGCCATAACCACTGCCAGTGGAAAGAGGCTGTTTAAGCCTCTAAATAATTTTTTTGAGGTGAAAATATGAAGTGTTACATATGTGCTGAACTGGGAAAAGATACTGATGCAGTGGCCATGTGTATAGTTTGTGGTATGGGTTTGTGTATGGACCATGCTATAAGACAGGAGGTAGAAATATGGGAAGGAGGATACCCATTCCCATCAGAAAAGTTGGAGAAAACTATTCCCCGTATACTATGTCCTCCCTGTTATGAAGCCTTCAAGGAGAAATAATTATGGTTTCACTAGCTAAAAAGATGCTGGCCGAGTTTATCGGGACCTTCATCCTGGTGTTTTTCGGTACTGGTGCAGCAGTGATAACACTAATGCTCGCCGCGGGGGGCACGCCCCCAAATGACTTTAACATTGGGATTGGATTATTCGGAGGTCTTGGAGACTGGTTGGCCATAGGTTTAGCTTTCGGTATTGCAGTTTGTGCTTGTATATATGCATTTGGACGTATTTCGGGTTGTCACATAAATCCTGCAGTTACTATTGCGTTATGGGCCATTAAAAAATTTCCATCTGGCGAAGTTATTCCATACATAATTGCACAGCTGGCCGGTGCCACTCTTGCCAGTTTTTTATTAGTAACTTCTATTGGAATGGATGCAGTAGCAATTGGAGGTCTTGGTGCAACTGCTCCATTTCCAGGCATTGGCTATCTTCAGGCCATTTTAGTGGAGGCCATAGGCACATTTGTGTTGATGATGGCCATTATGGGTGTGGCTGTTGATAGAAAAGCAACACCAGGATTCGCAGGACTTATAATTGGTTTAACCGTAGCCGGTGTTATCACCACAATCGGTAACATCACGGGAGCATCTATCAATCCTGCCAGGACTTTTGGACCATATCTAGGTGATTTATTACTTGGAGGGACTAATTTATGGGCTTTTTATCCTATATATCTTATAGGACCCATTGTAGGTGCAATTTTAGCCGCAGTTATATACAATTACTTAAACAGTGATATTGGGGGTTAAAAACCTTTTTTTTTATTTTTTTCATTTATTTATAATATTTAAAATTGAACTCCAATTGGAAAACTTTTTTTAAAATATTTTCCAGATTTAATGAATACTGATTTTAGGCATTGAAATATTACTGATAAATATCAATAATATGATTTAAGATTGAATCGTATTTATACCATAAATAACATATCATTGGGTAACTATTACTACTAAGACTTTAATTTGTACTAAAATATTTACGTAAATCTAATAAAGGTGCGTTTTGTGGTTGAAGAAGTATATCTGGAAGAACCTTTGAGCTCTAAACTAATTTCTCAATTATTAAAAGAGAATCCGAATCTTAAAAAAATTATACTTCCTGAGGAAGTATATATTAAAACTAGTAAGCAGATTTTCGATGAATTGATAAAGTTGGATATTGTTGTCAGTCCCCGGGCTAGAAGGGGTCGCCCTAAAAAATATGGTGAACTTGAAGTCTATCTCATTCAAAAAATGCTTGATAAAGGCACAAGTCTTGTTGAAATTTCTGATATACTTAGGATCCCTTTAAAATCAGTGTATTACCTTAAAAAAACAGATTTGAAACAGGGAAGAAGATCTAAATATTCAGATGAAACAGTTAATCAAATTAAAAAGTTATACGAAGACGGCATACCTGTAAGACAGATTTCAAAAGAAAGTAAAATTCCAGTAAGAACAATATATGACTTATTAAAGAGGTAAAGTGTTATGAGTTTAATTTTTTAAATTCAGGCTTTGATATCCCATTAACTTTAGTTTTTATTAGCAAAATGTGGGCAGTTATTGCTATCCCGATTACGATTAAAAGTAAAAAGATGTATCCTTGATTTAAATAGATCATGGATACAATTAACATGATCCATAAAAATAAGAGACTTTTAATCTTCACATCAAGAGGTACGCCTTGTTTTGTCTGATAATTTTTTATGTAACTTCCAAAGTAGCGATTATTGAGAATCCATTTTTCAGCTTTCTTTGAACTTTTAGTAAAACAAAAAAACGAAGCTAAAACAAAAGGAGTGGTAGGTAAAACTGGTAAAAATACTCCTACAGCACCTATGCCCAGCAGGGTAGTACCTAAACTAAGGAAAAATAATTTTTTTTTATCCAAGTTTCCACCTAACCTTTCTGCTATGTATTATATACACCTTATTACGATTTAGGGAAATGTTTAGTGAATATTTCTCCAAGATCTTCTGATCCTTTGATTATAAATGTGTTGTACATTTTAGACAATTTTTTAACATGTTCTACATCTTCTTTTCTAATGGTGATTTTTAAATCATTCCCATTAGGAAGTTGGGTAATGGTTACTCCTTCTTCATAGTCTGAAGGTAATATATATAGGGGGACATCCGCTTTCTGCCCCATAATAGCAGCATTAGATATTAAAGTATCACCCATCCTCATAGCGATCTTAGCCACAGTATTGGAGGTGCCCGGTGCTACTAACATGAATTCATATTTACCAAGTTGGATATTTCCTGCTAAAAAAGGTGCATTGGCATTTATTTCAACCCAAACCTTATCAAAATTGGATTCTATATCACTGGATATTCCATAATATTTAACAACCTGATCTCCAGATTTTGAGATAAAAACCTCAATATCCACCCGGTCTTCATATTCCTTTTTTATTTTTTGCATTGCTTTAAGTGTATCCAGTATTTTATCCCCTGCACCGGTTATTCCCCATGCAATCTTTTTTTTCTTCATTAAAAACCCCTCCTAATTTCATATTAACAAAACATATAGGTATTTATTACCTATATACTGTTTTTCATTATATTAAAACCTTAAATTAGGAAAAATATTAGCTGGTGGATTTTACTCTTTCCTCCTGACTCATGGCAGCAAGTTCTTTTACCTTTGTTATATCCAGTCCCAGACTATCTGCAACTCTTGTTCCATATTCTGGATCACATTTATAAAAAAGGGCCGTCTGCCGGTATTGAATGTTTTCTTTAGCATTGCAAAGATGTCCTGCTATATTAGATATTAAACTAGATTTAGCTTCGTCATCTAAAACCCGTCTATATAGTTCACCAGTTTGGACGAAGTCAACATCCTCCACAGGCCGGGTATGACGGTCAATTATGGCCTGTATCTCTATAGCTGGAGGACTGAAGGTTATATCGGGTTCAAGACCGTTCATTGTGTTAGGGTAATAGTTTGGTCCGGATCCTCCATTCTCATCTACATTCATAGGACCATCTCTTTGGTAATTGGCTATTTTGGCATTTTTAGCTCTGTTAACAGGTATTTGGTGATGGTTTGCACCTAACCTGTGCCTCTGGGTGTCTTCATAAGTAAACATCCTTCCTTGTAATAATCTGTCAGGGGAAGGACCTATACCTGGCACAAAGTTTGAAGGGGCGAATGCTGCTTGTTCAACTTCTGCAAAGAAATTTTCAGGAGCTCTGTTTAAAACCATTCTTCCCAATGGAATTAAAGGATAATCTCCATGATACCACACTTTTGTGATGTCAAATGGATCGAATTGGTATTCTTTAGCTTCTTCAGGGGTCATTATTTGAACGTAAACCTTCCATTCAGGATAATCTCCAGATTCTATAGCATTATAAAGGTCTTCAATTGCATGATTAGGATTTTCACCAGCCATTTTAACTGCTTCATCATTGGTGAAAGTTTTATTACCTAACACGCTTTTAAAGTGTACTTTAATCCAGACATACTCGCCTTCCTTGTTATACCACATAAATGTATGGCTGGAGAAGCCGTCCATGTGACGGAACGAATAGGGGGTTCCCCTATCTGAGAAGAGTATGGTAACTTGATGGACAGATTCTGGAGTTAGTGACAGGAAATCCCAGAACATGTTTGCATCTGGAAGGTTTGTTTTGGGATTCTTTTTTTGAGTGTGGATGAAATCAGGGAATTTAATAGCATCTCTGATAAAGAATATTGGCGTGTTATTCCCAACTAGGTCATAGTTACCTTCTTCTGTATAAAATTTAACTGCAAATCCTCTAGGATCTCTTGCTGTATCTGCAGATCCTCTTTCTCCACCTACAGTTGAAAATCTTGCAAAAACCTCGGTTTTTTTACCAACTTCACTTAAGAACTTGGCGCGGGTGTATTTGGAAAGATCATTGGTTACTTCAAAAAAACCGTAAGCACCTCCCCCTTTGGCATGTACTACACGTTCAGGTATTCTTTCACGATCAAAATGGGCTAATTTTTCAATTAAATGGACATCTTGCAGCAGGGTATAACTTGATCCCTGACCGGTGGTCAGTGATGCTTGATCATTAACTGTTGGGTGTCCCTTATTGCTGGTCATTTTTTCTTTTTTCATAATGAACAACCTCTACATAATATGTAATTCTATATAGAACTTAGTTCTATTTAAAATTTAGGATAAATTTTTATCCATGTTACAACAGAAATCTATTTATGGAAGAAAAATTCAGAGAAAAGAGCATTAAGATCACTCCTCAAAGGCAGGAACTGATTAAAAAACTTAAAGAATTGGAAAATACTCATCCCTCATTTAATAATATATATAAAGCCATGAAAAATACACAACCTAATATAAGTCGCTCTACAGTCCATAAAAATCTGAAACTACTCGAAAAAATAGGTTTCATACAAAGCTTCCATTACAATGGGGAAACCCGCTATGAAATGAATCCTGAGCCCCATATAAATCTGGCAGATCCCAGTGGAAATATAATAGATATTAAAAATAAAGAAGTCCAGAAATATTTAAAAGAAATAGAAAGGGTTTTAAAAGAGGATCAGGGTATTGAAATTAAAAGAGTACTGGTCATTGTAGAATAATTTTTCAATTAATTGTATACATACTTTTAGGACTATTTGAGTCTAGTATTTTTAAATTTTAGATAATATTAACTTTTTATAGTTTCTAAAATTATTCCTTGAAAAAATCAAGATAATTTTTAATGAATTTAAAATATTAATGTATGACTTAATTTTTTTCTATATTCAACTTTGTTCATAATTCAAACCATTAAAAATTCTTAAATCAACAGAAAATCATCAGCACATATAGCCCAATTGGTTTAAATAGTAATATTTTGGAGATTTTCGAAGTATAGAAAAGAGTGGGTGGCACTGAACTAGTCAAACCAATAATCTTATCTTCGTTATATCAGTCTATTACGAAGTTGATTAAGTTAAATTATATCTTAGAAAAATTATAATTTGTGATAGTCAATGAACTTAACCTTATAAATATCGTAGTTAGATTTAACTTATTTTTTAATTATTATACTATTTTTAATATTTAACTACAAAAGTTATTTGTTTTTCATTTTGTCCACATAATGATATTTTTTGGATAATTTGATATGTATAAATATAAAAAATAAACAAATATTGATGGAAGTTATGGAACATCTACTGAAAATGTATTAATCCCTTTTTTGATGATAATAATTAAAAATAAGAAAAAATACAATCCCCAAATCATTTAGAATACTTTGGTGTTTTAAACTTAATGGTAAATTTGGTTCCACGACTCCTATCCAATTCAATGGTTCCATCTAACTGTTTTGTCAGATTATTCACCAACTGCAAGCCCAAAGAATCGACCTTCCGGAAGTCCAGATCTGCAGGGAATCCCACACCATCATCGCTTACCACCAGTTCAAATTCATCTTCACCAGGTAAACAATGAAATTCAATACATAACTCACCTTTACCATCTGGAAAAGCATATTTAAGACTGTTAGTAATAAGTTCATTGATTATAAGGCCTAGAGGGATGGCATGGTCTACATCTATTTCAACAGGGTCCAGATCCATGTTAAGATGGATCCCCGATCCTAATCGGTAAGTGTGGAAAAGTTCAGTGGACAGTTGCCGTATATAATCATCAAATTCAATTTTCCGCATACTTTTTGTTTGATATAATCTTTCATGAATTATTGCCATGGATTTAGCTCGATTTTGACTTTCTTTAAAAACATTTTGAACTTTTTCGTCCTTTATCTTTTGTGCTTGAAGGTTAAGGAGGCTGGATATAATCATGAGATTGTTTTTTACCCGGTGGTGAATCTCTTTTACCAGAATCTCTTTCTCGTCCAATGAGTTTTTAAGTTTATTTTCAGCCTCTTCATGGGCAATTATTTCTTTTTTAAGTTGTATATTCATATTTTCCAATTCTTTTGTCCGTTCTTCAACCAACTCATCTAAATGTTCTTTGTAGTGATCTCTTTCTTTCTCTGCCTTTATAAGAGGACTTATATCATTACCTACAATTATTAATCCTAAAACATCTTGTTTAGCTGTCTTTATGGGGGAGGTGGAAACTAATACTGGTAGACAGTTATCATCTTTTCGTTTAAGAGTAGTTTTCATATTATTTTTGTTTGATAAATGAGAATCAGGGTAATCTATTTCATTGAAAACAAAGTCTACTGGCTTACCCATTAACTCTTTTTCAGTGTAACCAGATATTTCTATGGCTTTAGGGTTGACGTGGATTATTTTCCCATCTTCATCCAATAAAAAGAGAAAATTAGACATTTTGGAGAGAATTTTATCAGAAACAATGGATGAAGTCAACTGGGGCAGCCGGAATTTCCAGATACCATAAACAATGAATCCTAACCCTAGAGCTATATACAGATTAAACATAACCAGTGCAGGGATAGAGAAAAATATAGGCATAACAAATTCAAGTAATATTGCAAGGAATAATGGTGAATAAATACCAATCAATATGTATTTTGCCTGTCTACGCTTGGTACCTGCAGAATTAAAATAATAATGCAGGACCAATATGGCACTTATTAACCACAATAAAATTGTCCATATTATGGCCAAAAAAGTGAGTATTGAAGTATTGGGCATGTAAGTCCATCCCCAGTATCCTTTTTGTGCACCATGGCTAATTAAGTTGGTGGTAAGATTTATTATGGCCAATAGTATAGTAGGAAGATATATGAGTACGTAAGTTATCTTTTTTTTCAATATATGGAACTTTTCAGTGGATAATAGGGCCAGGTGAACATAGAATGAACCCATGAGCACCCATGGAAAAGCAGCCTTCATCCACCAATAGGTCTGTTCTGGAGTAGTTGAACTGCTGATTTGAAAGTCTGTAAATGTCATATAAGCTACAAGGAAGCTGAAAATAGCTAATACTTGATTCAGCCGATTATTAGGGTTTTTATAGTAAATGAAGTTTCCCATGAATATACAGCTAACTGAAGTTATGATTGAAATTAAATTGAAAGGGAACATTTAACATCCTCATGATATTGATAATTTATTTTTATTAAGAGAAGACTCATATCCATGTTTTAACTGTTGATTGGTATTATATTTTATTATTTATGGCTAGACTCTCATCTTTTATTCTAAATTATTTGTGTATAACGAAACGGAAGGTTTTAAAAATTTATCCAGCTTTTACATAACTTTTTGTATTTTCCCAATTTTTTAAGAATTAGATTCATAATATATAATGTTTATGAGGTTCTCTAGAGATTTATATTTATTGTTGTAGATTTCCCTAGAAGATCAGATAATAAAAATAAGAAACTTTATTGTAGTCTTTACATTCCCTTCGATGCTTAGATCTTCAAAAAATAAAGGGGGAAAATTAAATTTAGAAAAGAAAAATTTACTTCTTATGGGATTGTTAAGTGCTCTAACCTCAATATTCCAGATTTACGCAATTAGTTTGACTTTGGTGGCTTATGTTAGTGCTCTAAAAAGAATCAGTGCAGTTTTAAGTGTTTTTCGGGGTAGATTAATATTCAAAGAGAAAGAAATCAGAGAAAGAGTTTTAGGAGCTACAATTATGGTTTTGGGAGTTTTTATTATTATTTAATAAATTTTATTGATTATTTTATTTTTAACAGTTCTAAAGCATCTATAAACAAGTTAGTATGAAATTATCTTAGGTAAAGATGTTAAGTAATACCCCATATTTTAACTTAATATTTTTTGGCATGCTCTTCCACAGCAGCCTCTAAATCATTTAGTAACTTCTCATTACCTGGATGATTGTAAGATTTGAGATTTTCATTATATATTTCTAGATTGTTGAAGAATTCTTCAATATCTCCCTTTTCAACTTCTTCTAAATATTTACCATAGCCCAGTTTTTCTATGTAAAATGCGTTGACTATTTGTTCAAACTGTTTTTTAACTGGTATGCTTAATATTGGTTTTTTAAGATATAATGATTCTCCGATAAGTGTAAAACCGCCGTTAGTGATCACAGCTTTACTGTATGCCAGATCTTCAAAGAATTGAGCTTCATTAAATTTTTTAAAATGCAGATTTTTCTCATATTTTTCAGTGTGGAAACCATAAACGATAAACTTTTCATCAACTTCTTTGAGTATTTCCAAAAGTTTTAGGTTAGAGTCACTGGTTTGATAAACTAATATATGATTTCCTTTTCCTGGATTTAAATTGCAGATTTCATCCCTCAGTATAGTGGGATATAATCTTACTTTTTCCTTGTTTTTTATTTCTGGATAAAAATAGGTGATTATAAAATATAACTTGGGCATAATAATAAATGATCTAATAACTCCTTGAGCCCTGATCCGGTCATTTCGATAGTTGTTTGGAACTTCAATCTCTGTTTGGGTTATGATGTGCATGTTATCCAAACTTAAAAGGGGAATTCTGGTTAACTTACTTAGGAGGTTGGAGTAAAATTCAAAGTCAGAAATAATGATATGGGGCTGTAATGATTTAGCCATACTGTACATCAACCGGACATTATCTCTGAGATCTTTAGGCAAATCTTTCATATTAGAAGTGAATGTTTTAACGTTATTCACCTGATTATCCTGGTAAACAGTGTTAAATCCTTCAATACGGTGCACATTGTCAAATTTATCTACCAGATAATCATAGGCCCGGTCACTGGCAAAAATGGTAACATCATATTTCTCTTTAAGATATTCTATTACAACCTTGCTTCTAGTAGCATGGCCCATTCCCTCTCCACATACACCGTAAAATATCCTTTTTCTCTCTTTATCATGACCAAATTCATAGTCTAACTGTTCTGCTGTGATTTTTTTCCCGACAAACTGATATAGTGTACTTTTAATATATTTATATGCTAAATTTTTAGTTCCTTCCTTCTCCAGACGCCGGGTAGATACCAACAATCTGGGTTCTCTTAAAACTTTGAAAGAACTTACCTTTGCCACTCTTTCAATGTAATCTGTGTCTTCACCAAAATCAAGTTCTTCATCAAAGCCTTCCACTTTTTCATGCAATTTTTTGCGAGTAAGTATGCCGTAACATCCTGCACCATGTGGTTTTATTGATTCCACTTTTCTCATAAAGAAATTTGCAAAATCATGTAATATATGGTCAATTCTCCGGTTGCTTAAGGGAACCATCTGGGTTATGGCAATACCCAGATCATTATCAATGAACTCATCCAGTGCCGATTGAAGATAATGATCAGTTAAGACCGAGTCAGCATCAAGAAAAAGTAAAAATTCTCCCTCTGAAACCTTTGCTCCATTATTCCTACCTACTGCAGGTAATCCACCATCCACTATTTTACAACCGTAAGATTCTGCAATCGTTCTGGTTTTATCTGTGGAACCAGCATCAGCTACAATGATTTCACAATCTTCGAAATTCTGCAGTTTTATACTCTCTAAGAGTTTTGGAAGATATTCTTCCTCATTGTAGGTGGGTATAATAATACTAAGCTTCATTTAACTCATTTTCTAATTTTAAATTTTTTTTGATGATATTTTTTGATAATAGAGGCATTGGGTATGCCAGGAACAGTTACTGCAAACTTCCTGCAGATTGTTAATGTTTTTGAAAACAGAGTTTACTTTTTCAAAGATTACAGAAGATTTTTCAATAAATCCTTCATTGATTCCTATTTTTTCTAGTACTGCTTCATCCATTTTTACAATGCGGTTGTTTGATTTTGTGCTTTCAGTGCAGGATTCGTCTTGATTATGGGGACATTTGTAACAAATATCATCACATTTGGATATTATTTTTAGATAAATGGAGGATACATTATCTATATTTTCAATAATATTCCACATATTCTCTTCGAATTCCCTGCTATACCCATGGCCTTGAAATCCTTGAATACACAATAGGTGGTGGGCCCTAATTTGCAATGGATTAGAAGAGTTTCCAGTTCCGGGCCTCGTTAACATCAACCTCCTGGTTGAATGCTTTTTTAGGTGTGGCTGCTTTAGCAAGAGATGCAGCTCCAATTATCTTAAAAGTATCCCCTATCAAAAATGGTAAAAAACCTAGGGCTAAAAGAGTCCATAAATCAGGCATTGAACCTTGAACTAAATACATCCAGGCAGCCAATCCAATTAATCCTGGTATGTATATAAGTGTAAAGTTTGCCAGAGATATCAGACCTAACATTGATATGAAACTTCTGGATCGGATGTATTTATCAGTGAAGTAACCTAAAAATAGGGCAGTTAAAATAAAACCTATTAAATAACCTCCACTAGCACAAAATAGAGTTTCAAATCCACCAGTCATCTCTGCAAACCAGGGAACTCCAGCTATACCAATACCCACATATAAAATTTGGCTTAGTCCACCCCAGTATCTTCCCAGTATTACTCCTGATATTAAGACTGCAAAAGTCTGTGCAGTTAGGGGTACCGGGGTCCATGGTAATGGAATAACAATTTGGGCCAGTATCCCAGTTATTAATGCCATTCCTAATGCTAGAACAACTTTATTCATAGTTGATTGTTCACAGCGCCATTTAAAAAAGTTGTATCTTTTTTGGTAATAAGTATCCATAGTTATTGACATTCAGTTCCTCCTAAGAATGTTTTAAATCATAATCCCGCAATTAAACCATAAAACTGTTGTTTGGTTTAATTTAGATAAAAACTTAGATATGTTATGGAAAAGTTGTAAGTCTAAAGACTAAGTTTCCCCTTATATAATTTGTCAAAATATTATAAATACTTTATTTAGTTCAGGTCATAAATTCAGGTGATACCCATCCTATTAAAAGAGTAGTAATAAAATTTCTTCAAGGCCGTAATCTCATTTAAATGAAACAAAATTGCTGTTTTTAATTAATTTGTTCTATTAATTGTAAAATGTACATGGTTATCCTTCCAGCTTTTCAATTTCATCAATTTCTTCAACATAGTTTTCAATTTTAAATTTCCTTCGTAGTCCATTGGCGTTCATGTATCGCACCTTGCCGAAAACTTTTCGTTCTTTCCATGCCCTATCATGCTTACCAAAACACCATGCAACACCAGTATATCCATTAGCGTCACGGCCGTCAATTTCATATTTATTATTCAAATAAATTGCTATCTTAAAAGCCTTATCAGGAGTTTCTGTCCATTCTAATATCTTTTTACCCCAGTACATTCTCATGTATCCATGCATTTTACCTCTAACCATCATCTCCTTTTGAGCTGCATTCCAGTAAGGGTCATGGGTTTGGGCATATTCTAACTCTTCTAACGTGTAAATGTATTCTCTTTTATCATTTTCATGTTCATACAGTGTTTTACGGGGCCATTCTGGTAACCCTAGAATGGAATCATAATTTGGGTTATAATAGACGTAATTCATGCTTAATTCTCGTCTAACAATCAGTTCTTCAAGAAAACTTTCAACACCAGGACTGTCAGTTTTTATAGCTTCCAGGGCAATGTAAAGGGGAGATATTTGTCCAAAATGCAGATAAGGGCTTAGATGGGATAAATAATTCTGTGTGGGGTCATTTCTAAGATCTCCAAACCTATCTATCTTGGTTTGTAGAAAATTTTTTAATTTAATTAAAGCAGCACGGGCACCTCCCTGGTAAAAAACAACTTCTCGAACTGTTTCATCTACTTCAAGCTTTTTAATAGCCTTATCAATATCAATTATATCAAAAGAAGGAATTTTAATTTCATATGGGTCTTTTTTAAGTGTTTTTCTTTGGAGGGGAACTAAAAAATCATTTAGGATTTTGTTTAACTTTCTTCTGAGGGTTGCTGCTGAATACTCCTCTTTGGGGGATGCAGTTTCAACTGGTACCACCACATTACTTTCCACCTGTATCAGTGGACATTTCACATTTTCTGCGGTGTATGCTCTCCAATGCTTTTCTATTTTTAGATAACCACCATCTACTACGGCTAATGATGCATCACGCCCTAACCTGGAGGCACCGATTTCAGGGGATTCATTAAGAATTAACATGTTTATGCCACGTTCCTGAAGTGAAGATTGAACTTCTTTAAGACCTTCCAACATGAAATAGTAATGACGGCGATTTGCTTCTGGAAAATTATCTGTTAAACCAAAATAAACCATTAAAGGTAAATTCAGCTTATTTGCTTGTAAAATAGAATACTCAAGTGCATGGTTGTAATGCTCCCGCTGGGATGATTGCATCCAGTAGAGAACATATGCCCCTTCAATAATTTTTTTGTTGTTCAAATGAGTTATTCTTTCTTCTTGAATAATAATAAGCCCTCCTTATACTTGCAGAATAATCTTAAAATCCTCTTTTATAAAGGGTAGTTATGGGCATTAATTTTTCAGGGTAAGGTTCGAAAAAGGTTTGTTTGGCCAGATATTCTTCATTAAAACGGATCATCCATGATTTTAAGATATTCAAATTAACTATCAAAGGCATGATCCCTTCACGATACTTTTCTATAGAATCCAGGAAAAATGATTTTTCTTCATGAGAAAGTTCTTTTGAGAAATATCCCATAGAATGCATCAGTATATTGATGTTAGAGGTAGATTCTGGCGGTTTTATCAGAGTCTGTAGCAATAATTCTTCATAATCTTTTATTACATCTTTTATTGGTTTTTGATTATGATTAGCCACTATTTGACCCATTTTTGGGGTTAAAATCTGTTTGTAAGCCATTAAAAGGAATTTATGGGTAGAATGAAACTCAATTAAACTGTTTATGTTAAGGGCCTTTTTAACATTGCGAAAATCAGATAAAGTATAAATCTTGGTTAAAAAGTTTTCACGTATTTTAAGGTTTCTAAGGCGACCTTCATCTTCCACAGCCAGATAAGGATGTTTATCAAATACTTCTGATGCAAATGCACCCACACCATCAGTCCGGGGCCTTCCATCCTTTAATCCAGGATAAACTTTCACGGCTTTTACACCGCATGAAGGTGACTTATTTTTTAGTATAAAACCGTCAAAATCATTTAATTCAAATAAATATGAACGTGCAAAGTTTTCCATATCTCCAGTTAAACATCTCCCTGTTGCAGGTTGGAATAACTCTACTTCTCCTTTTAAGTCAATTAATCTTATAGGGTCTCGGGGTATGCCCAACCCTAATTCTACCTCGGGACATACTGGCTGGAATTCAACGTAATCTTTTAACTTCTTAACAAAATCGCTGCTAATTATCAATCCATTATATCGGCATGGTTCAAATTCAATGCACTTACTTACTATTAAACGAGGTTTTTCAAAGTTTCTCACAGATCTTACCCCTTAATTTAGGAGATATACAGAATAATTGAGATAAGCTGCAATAGTTACCCAGACAATATAAGGTACAAGGAGCAATCCAGCGACTTTAGATATCCGATAGAAAAGAATCAGGTTGATTAAGATAGCTATCCACAGTATAATTATTTCAATTAAACCGCCGTATATTGATTGTAATCCAAAGAAGATCAGCGACCATAGAAGATTTAAAATTAACTGTAGGGCAAATACTGAAAGTGCAATTTTAACGTCTTTTCTATGTAGGCCCTCTCGCCATACAAGGTAGGCAGCAATACCTATCAGTATGTATAGAGTTGTCCATATAGGTCCAAAGGCCCAGTTGGGTGGAGTCCAGGAAGGTTTGTTAAGGGCGACATACCAAGTAGTTAGTGAATCAAAAGTGGCAATTGAGCCAACAAATCCGGTAATTAGGGTTAATCCCAAAGTTATAATTAATTTAGGAATTTGATATCCTTTATTTTCATTCAATCATACACCCCCTTAAATAATAACTTTGTTTTTAATAATTTTTAAATCTTTCCAGATATTGTAAAAATGTAAAAGTGAATAGTTGGTGGTATAACTTTTTAATTTTGTTTTACATTTATTTATTCTGGATAAAAAAGAGTTATTAAATTGGGGTATGTAAAATAATGTAATAAAGCTTTAGATTGAAATAGAAGTTTTTTACAAAGATATATTGTTGAAGTATGGTAGTTGGTTGCTTCTGTAAAGAATGTAAATAAAATTTTAGTAACTTAATAAAATAAGTAGGTTAAATAAAAAACTTACATTTTTGGAATATTCTGATAAATTTCAATAAAAAAAGAGCGAAACTCTACTAAAATTTATGTCGGGTTAACTATTAATAAAGTAGGATGTTTTTATTTTGTTTAACTTCCCTATTCATTTTTATTTTCTTTAACTTCAACAAATATATTGCAGGCCATATCTTTGCTGATAGTGATTTTTGAATTATTAACTACAACTTCTATATCTCCACTTAAAGGATTACTCTTTATCACATGTAGTATGGTTCCTATGTTGATGCCCATGGCTACAACTTCCCTGATGGTATCATAGTCTCCTCGTATAAATGATATTTTACCTTTTTGGTGATCCTTGAGATATATAAGTGGAACTAGATTTTTGTCTCGTTTTCCGATTTTTTCTACTTCTTCTCCCATTGTTTTTGCACATTCTTCGCAGGTTAAAAAATTTAAATCACATTCGGGTATGAGTGCACCGTCATCAGGACATTTATCTGGATGTTTTAAAACTTGACAAAGAGCTCTTTCTGCATCGTCAGACAAAGAATGTTCCATTTCACATGCTTGTTGGTGTATAGAATCTTTTTTAAGCTTTAAAATACCATACAGAAACTGTTCTAATAATCTATGTTTCCTTATGATTTTTTTAGCTAGTTTAAGACCATTATCAGTTAGTTTAACACCTTTATATTGAGAATAATCAACAAAACCAAGATTTTCCAATTTTTTAAGCATTTGTGTAACGCTTCCAGGCGCTATATCCAAATTTTTTGCAATTTCAGTAGTTTTTACTAGTCTTTCATTTTCACTGAGTATGTAAATTGTTTTGAGATACTCTTCAATATTAGAACTAATTTTTTTTTTATAAGACATACAAGTTCACTTAAAATTTTGCTTATATTATAAATTGCCCTTAAACTATAAAAAATTTGCTTATTGTATTGTGAACCTGTTCTATCCGTTTTAACTTTTTCAAGTACTTTAACTACAAATTTATCTTATTATGCAGTCTTTCCATATTGCATTGTTTTTTAAATATTTTTAAAATATGGTTTTAAACTAAATTATAATAAATTTCGCGTGATATCTTAAAACCATTATAGTTGCACTGTAAACATCAAATAGCTGAAAATATTGCTATGTTACTTAGAAAAAAGAGGTTATATGAAAATTTAAGTTAATGCTTTGAGATATGGTTTTAAGCAAGGTGAGATAATACATTTTTGTGAAGAAAACTTAAAACCATACTCTTAAAGCTATATAATTTGATATTTTTGCATTTTGTTTGCAAGGAGGTAAAGGTTTGTCGCATAGCGACAAACCTTTGATGGTTAAAATCGTCCCGTTTCCCAAAAATTGGATTTTATGGTCATATTTTAACATACACTCGAATTTATTTTTACTAATTCAAATTTTTAGGTAAGCCTAAATTTAGAGTGTTAGGTATACCTAACTCTTTCCTAATATATAAACTTTTCTATTACTAGTGTTGGTCAGTTTATTCGTTTTTTATTTTTGCATTTTTCTATTTTTTTATCATTCTTCGGCTTTTTACTGTTTTAATGACTTGTTTGGCTTTTAATTTAGTTATTTATGCTCATAAAAAGATTATTAAACCGTTATACACAATCACATTTTGCAATAAACTCTAACTTTACATTCTGCATATAAAAAAGTCAATAACCGGGATTAAATTAAAAAATAATATTTTTATTTCTAAAATAAATTATGCATGGAATAATTAGATATTCCATGTTAAACTTTCATTTTGAAGTTTTACTAATTTACTATAAAGATTTTCATTGTTAATTAGTTTATCATGTGGTCCTTGTTCTATCACCTTTCCCTTATCTAAAACAATGATTTTATCTGCACCTTTAACTGTCCTCATTCTATGGGCTATTATCAGCAAGGTTTTATCTTGGATCAGTTTGGTTATTGCTTCTTGTATCTGTGTTTCATTTTCTACGTCCAATGATGCAGTAGCTTCATCGAGCAAGATAATTGGGGCATCTTTGAGTAGTGCTCTAGCTATTGATATACGTTGACGTTCTCCTCCAGATAATGTCCATCCATTCTCTCCAATTTCAGTTTCATAACCCTTTGGCATATCCTTTATGAATTCATCACAATTGGCAAGTTTGGCTGCTTCTATAACTTCTTCTTCGGTTGCATTTTTTTTACCAATCTTTATGTTATTGAATACAGTATCGTTAAATAAAACCACGTCCTGGAAAACTATTGCAAAATTGGACAAGAGTGTTTCAGGATCAATATTTTTCACATCTTTACCACCAATAGCTATTTTCCCTTTATCGACATCCCAAAAACGGGCTATTAATTTAGCTATTGTACTTTTACCACTTCCACTTGGTCCAACCAGAGCAGTTACTTCGCCCTGTTTTATGGTTACGGAAACATCATCCAGAACTTTTTCTTCATTGTATCCAAAGCTTACGTCATTTAATTCAACATCATAATCATTTATATTAATGTCAGTTTTTCCAGTCATGATTTCCTGATTTTCCATTTTATTCATTCTATTGATCATGGTCATTAACACAAATACTTCTCCTAGTTTCATCATAGCTATGGTTAATGGATCGTATAGCCTTACTGCAACGATTAAAAATAGGATATAATATATTAAATTGATACTTCCAGCAGTTAATATATCCACACCCACTAATATTACCAATGGAATTCCTATTCTTAAGGCCATTTGCGCTCCGCCGATAAATAATCCCATTACCAATTCCAATGTCATTGCACTATTGAAAAAGTTTTTTAACTTAATATTAACTTCATTAAAGTGGCTATCTATCTGGTTGGAAGATTTAATTACTTTTATTCCTTCTAGAGATTCTTGTATTGCATCAGCTACTTCAATTTTGTTATTCATGTGTTTATTTGCAAGTTTATCTTTAACCTTTCCACAGCCCCAGAGAAGCACTAGTGAAATGGGAAGACCAATTAATAGACTGACTCCCATTCTCCAATCAAATAGCATTAACATGGCTACTATTATGATGATGGCAATGGTTGATCCAAATAGTTGAGGAACAGAATGGGAGAATATGGTTTCTAAAAATGTTGCATCGTCCATCATGGTTCCTGTAAATTCAGTTAGATCTTTTTTACCAAAGAAAGATAGGGGTAATTTCCTTATTTTCTCAGCTAACCTTATTCTTCGATTGGCACTTTCTTCATAGGCCGCAACATAGGTTTTTTTATAGTGATACAGTTGAGTACTGAAGATTATGAGTAAAATCACCCCTGCAATCACTGTATATATTATTAAATTTAAATTAGCATTACCCAGCCCTAGTAAAGGGTTTAATAATTGTTGGATGAGTGCTAATAATATAAAAACCGGTAGCATTAATGCTAAATCAGTTAATACTACTGAAAAAATGGCTTTTTTTAGGTCACGAGTTCCTTTGTCTGTTAAAGCAAACCATTCTTTAAGCATTTGGATCTGCCTCCTTATTATTGTCATTTTTTATTTCATAACCACCTAAACCATCTTCAAAATTACTTGAATCAGGTAATTTCTTATTATTCGTTCTATTATCTTTTTCAGTTTGTTTTCCCACATTCCAGGATAGTCCTAATTGATATTCTTTCCACATTTTAGCGTATAAACTCTCATTTTTCAGGAGTTCGTTATGAGTTCCTTTTTCTAAGATTTTACCTTTTTTTATCACTAAGATCTCATCAACATTTTTTATGGAGGATAACCTGTGGGCTATCATGATAACTGTTTTATGTTTAGTTAGTTCTTCAAAGGCAAGTTGTATTTTGTGTTCATTTTCAGGATCTGCAAAAGCTGTTGCTTCATCAAATATTATTATGGGTGAATCTTTTAAAATAGCTCTGGCTAAAGCGATTCTCTGTTTTTCGCCTCCAGATAAATATACTCCCTTAGTTCCAATTACAGTGTCAATTCCATCTGGTAATTTTTCCAATATATCTTCACACTGAGCTAATTTGGCAGCTTCTAAAACCTCTTCTTTACTGGCATTGGGCTTTGGGAATTTTATATTGTTTAAGATACTGTCTTTAAATAGATAAACATCCTGAAATACAATGCTCATTCTATCCATTAACTCGGGGTAAGCTATTTCTTTGACGTTTACATTACCGATGGTTATTTCTCCTTTATCAACATCCCAAAACCTGGGAATTAAATTGGCTATGGTTGTTTTTCCCCCTCCGGAAGGTCCAACTAAAGCTATTATTTTTCCCTCATCAACTTTAAAGGAGATATCTTCTAAAGCCATTTCTTCTTTCTTCTTATCTTGAGTGGCGTAGGAAAAACTGACATTGTTAAAGGCAATATTGTTATTTTCTGGTTTTTCTGGTTTTTCTGACTCTTTTAATGGTTTTTCCTCAAATAGTACATCGATCTTTTTTAGAGATTCGGAAACCATCATCTGGTCAGAAGCAGTGTACATTATCTTCATAAGCATGGATGCCGTAACTGGGGCAAATATCGCATAAAATATGAAACTTAAAACGAAAGATTCATAATTTGTAGCATATGAACTGAGTATAATACCTGCTGGGACCAGTAAGAAGAAAGCTCCATTAATGATGGTTACAAATAAACTCATTGATTTTTCCATGGACAGAGTATACTTCAAAACAAAATCCTTATATCGTATTATAGAATCATAGAAATTTTTAAATGAATATATTGTCTGTCCAAATACTTTTACTACTGAAATCCCTCTTACATACTCCACAGCAGAATTATTCATATCTTCCAAGGAATTTTGATATATTTCTAAAAATTTCTTACTTGATCTTTTCATTATAGAATATTGAATAGCAAATCCTGCAATTAATGGAATTAAACAGATGATTCCAAGTACCCAGTCAAAATACAATAACAGTATTATTATTGCGGCAGGAGTAACCAGACTTCCAATTAAATCAGGTAATCTGTGGGCTATAAAATCTTCCAACTGAAGAGTATTGGTTTCTACAATTTTACGTACTTTTCCACTGGGATTTAAGGTATGGAAACCTAGCGGTAAGGTAGCCAGGTGTTTTAGTAGATCATATCTTACATTTTTGATGGTTTTAAATGCCACAACATGGGTGCACATTAACGCTGCAAAAGTCACTAAAATTCCAGAAACGGCATAAAACAGTGCTAACCAGCCATAAGATATTACTAAACCAGTATTCACCAGACTTATATTTCCACTTACTATTAAGATCTCCTTGATTATAAAGTAAATATAAACAAAAGGACCTAAGGTTAGTAAACTTCCTATTGCTGATAATATACAGCCAAAAATCAATAGGATCTTTAATTTCCCAGTCAATTCCATTAACCGTGAAAAACCGTGTTTTTCTTTATTTTCATTCAATTTTATTCTCTCCATAATTGAGATTTTCCATATGATTTTTTTTGATGTTTTCAGATTTAAAAGACTTATTTAATTTAAACATAAAAAAAGCAATTAAAAACCTAAAACACCCTTTTAAATCTTATTTTTTGGTTAATAAATAAAAATCAATTTTTTCATCAGAAAAACGATGTTTTCCAAAGAATAATTTGATTTTTATTGTACAATTTAGACATTATACACTACTACTATATAAAGTTTAGGTATACCTAAAAATATTCCTACTATTAATTTTTAGTTACACCTAAAAGTTTAAATATAATTTAGGTGCAACTAAATTCATGCTATATTATAATAATAGCTAAACTAATGGTTTTAATAGAGTAAATATATATTAAAAACCTTAAAATCCATTAAATCGATAATAAAAGGTGATAGAATATGAATAATAAACTAAACACGAAAGATTTGATAACAACTGGAATATTTACCACGATATATATTGTAATTTATTTTGCCTGCGGTATGCTTGGTTACATTCCTATTTTACTGGTGTTTCTTCCACTCATATGTCCAATTGTAAGCGGAATTCCATTTATGTTATTTTTGACCAAAGTGAAAAAATTTGGAATGGTCACTATAATGGGACTTATTGTGGGTTTAGTCATGTTTTTAACAGGACATACCTTTGTCCCGGCTATAACTGCATTAATATTTGGTTTAGCTGCAGATTTAATATTTAGAGCAGGGAATTACCAAAGCTTTAAAAATTCTGTCCTAGGATACGGAGTATTCAGTATGTTTATAATTGGAGCCATGATTCCCATGTGGGTTATGAGAGACAGCTACTTTACACATATAAGTTCCAGTATGGGAACCGAATATGCCACTAATGTAATGTCACTTACCCCTGAATGGATGTTTTTTGTCCTAATAATTGTTGCGTTCATAGCAGGTGTTATAGGGGCTTTCCTGGGAAAATCTGTCCTGGAAAAACATTTCAAAAGAGCAGGCATAGTCTAAATAGGATGAGAGGATAATTCAATGAACTGTGAAATTCTACAATCTTCAGATACCAGTACAAATTTTAAAATTGACCCCATAACAAAAATCATTGTACTGGTAATACTGAATCTGATTGTTTTTGGGGAAGCACCACTTTATGCAACCATATTCATGGTTGTTATCCCCTTTTTTCTTTTATTATTTAGTAAAAAAGAAAAAGTAGCATTAATTTATATTTTTGCTTATGTATTGGCTAAATTAGGAGAAATTTATCTGGTACCTGTAACTCATGGAGTCTTAAACATATTTGTGGTAATGATTACAGGTGTGATAGTAAGGATGATGCCTGGAATTGTCATGGGGTACTATTTAATTGTTACTACCAAAGTCAGTGAATTTTTGGCATCAATGGAAAGAATCAAAATTCCTGAAATTATATCCATACCCATTTCAGTAGTTTTTAGATTTTTCCCAACTTTAATTGAAGAAATTCGCGCCATAAATGATGCCATGCGCATGCGAGGAATTGGGTTTAATCTAAGGACGGCTAAATCCCCGTTAACAGTGCTGGAATATATCATGGTGCCTTTATTAATCAATGCTGTTAAAACTGGAGATGAATTATCTGCAGCCTCATTAACCAGAGGAATAAGTAACCCTGAAAAAAGAACCCATATATGCGAAGTTGGATTCCATATTCAAGATATAATTGTGATAACAGCCTCAATAGCAGCATTAACTATTTATCTTGCTTAAATAAGGAGTTTTTTTAAATGATTGAAATTAAAAATCTTAATTTTTCATATGATGAAAATAATAAAAAACCAGATTTAAAAAATATCAATCTTCATCTTAAAAAAGGGGAAGTAATCCTTTTATGTGGAGAATCAGGTTGTGGAAAAACTACTTTAACCCGGCTTATCAATGGATTGATACCCCACTTTTTTGAAGGTTCCATTGATGGTCAGGTTATGATTAATAACCTCCCCGTAAATGAAATTCCCATATATGAAACAGCAAAAATGATAGGATCAGTATTTCAAAATCCTCGTTCTCAGTTTTTTAATGTTGATACTAATAGTGAATTAGTTTTTGGTTGTGAAAATATGGGACTTCCTGTTGAAGAAATTGAAAATAGACTTCGTGATGTGATATCAACTTTTAATATTCATAATTTGTTAAATAAAAGCATTTTCAAACTATCAGGTGGAGAAAAACAAAAAATTGCATGCGCCTCTGTTTCTACCTGTAAACCTCAAATATTAGTTTTAGATGAACCTTCATCCAATCTCGATTCTAGATCAACATGGGATCTTAGAAAACTAATTTCAGTATGGAAAACTAGAGGAAACACCGTTATAATAGCTGAACATCGTTTATATTTTTTAAATGACATAATAGATCGTATTATCTACATGAAAGATGGGGAAATTCAGAAGGAGCTAAATAGAGACGAATTAATATCCGTGGATAATGAATTATTTTTAAAATTAGGCCTGCGTCCTTTATCTTTAGAAAATCTTTCTAAAAATAAAAAAGAATTTTCACCAAAACATGATTATATCAACGTTTCCCTAAATTTAACCAATTTTAAATATTCTTATGGTAAAAAAGTAGCAATTAATATTGAACGTTTGGAAGTTCCGCAAAATGAAATAATAGCTATAATTGGTGAAAATGGAGCTGGAAAATCAACTTTTGCAAGGTGCTTTTGTGGACTTGAAAGAAGATGTAAAGGGCTCCTGGAAAAAGAAGGGAAGATTCTAGGAAATAAAGAACGTTTAAAACTTTCTTACATGGTTATGCAGGATGTGAATCATCAAATCTTCACTGAAAGTGTTGAAGACGAAATTTTACTCAGTATGGAGGATGATAAATCAATGGAGAAAGCTCGAGAGATTTTGCAAAATCTGGATCTATTACATTTAAAAGAGACCCATCCCATGGCATTATCAGGAGGACAGAAACAAAGGGTGGCTATTGGCAGTGCAATTGCATCTCAAAAAGAAATTATCATATTTGATGAACCAACCAGTGGTTTAGATTTAAAACACATGAAAGAAGTGGCCCATAATATAAAAGAACTTCAAAAAAAAGGTATAACTCTATTTATCATTTCTCATGACCTGGAACTTATATTAGAATGCTGCTCTCATGTTTTACATTTTGAAAAGGGCAAAGTAGTTGATAATTATGTTTTGGATGATTTTGGAGAAGAAAAATTAAAGAATTTCTTTATAAAACCACTTAATGATGCTAATATTTCCAGAATTTCACCTGCTTTATTGCTTCCACCTAAACAAGAATAATACAGATTATTTACTGAAGAGGATGATTTATATGAGTTTAATCAAAAATTTTTTCGCAAACACACGTAAACCTGGAAAAGGTATTACCGGCAAAATAACGGTGCAGATGATGAATATCTTACATAATAAAAATGCTACGTGGTGTTTAAGTAATATTGAAATAGAAAAAGCATCCACCATTCTAGAAATTGGATGTGGCGGTGGTAAAAATATTTCCCATCTATTAAAAAAGGCACCTCAGGCCAAGGTTTATGGTGTGGATTACTCCAAAACAAGTGTGGAAAGTTCAAGGAAATTCAACAGGAAGGCAATTGTAAAAGGGAGAGTAAATATTGTTCATGGAACTGTTTCATCCCTCCCCTTTGAAAATGAAAAATTTGATCTGGCCACTGCCTTTGAAACCATCTACTTCTGGCCGGATATAATCAACGATTTTAAAGAGGTTAAACGTGTTCTTAAATCCAGTGGTAAATTTTTCATCTGTAACGAATTATCTAAAAGAGAAGAATCAGAAAAATGGAGTAAATTAATAGACATGAATGTTTACAGCATAGAACAGCTAAAAAATGCGCTTATTAAGGCTGGTTTTAGTGATGTGGTCTCACATGAGCATGAAAATGGAAAATGGTTATGTGTAATTGCTCAAAAATCTTAAAAAAGTTGAAAAATTATCTGGCATGAAAACTTCGGCAGAATGTATAAAGGAACATGATATAATGACAAGAAAAGAAGAAATTGTTTGGAACCGATTTTCATCTATTTATGACCGATTTATGAAAAAAGACGAAGCTGTGTATCAGAATATCATCAAATGGGTTGCCCAAGCTCTCAACCCAGAGGATCATGTGCTGGAAATTGCCACTGGCACAGGTATTATTGCCCTTGGACTTGCTTACCATATTAAATGCATTGAAGCCATTGATTTCTCGCCGGATATGATAGCAGTGGCACGCAAAAAGGCACAGCAGTCCAGTATTGTTGGCATTAATTTTTCTGTTGAAGATGCGTATGATCTTCCATATCCTCCAAACAGCTTTGATGCTGTTATTATCGCTAATACATTGCATATCATGCCAAAACCAGAAAAAGCACTTGCAGAAATTAGGGGGATACTAAAACCAGGGGGATTGCTCTTCGCACCCATATTTATACACGCAGGTAGTAAGAAAGCAGCATTACTTTCTTATATAATGTCACTAACAGGTTTTCGTGCCTATCATAAATGGACATTGCAGAGTTTTCAAACCTTTCTGGAAGAAAACGAATTTTCCATTGTAGATTCCTCGCTACTTAAAGCATCTTTTCCTCTGGCTTATATTGTAGCAAAAGAATCTGAAACAAAATGAAATATAATTTGTCCAAACTGCTCCATTGTCCATTAAAAATACGGGCTAAACATATGCAACTAAAAAATTGCCTTTCATTACTGATATTAAGATCAAACAAATAATTATAGAACAACAGCCACTTAATATTATTTTTCCTGTAAATTATGATAGGCCAGTCTTATAATACGACTGATGGCAACTATTTCAACAATCTTCCGGAGTCGGGGTGTAGTAAGCTGATGCCTATTGCAAATCAACCCCTAATAACTCTAGAGACTATAGGAAATTTTATATACTATGAAAGATTTAGGTATACCTAACACTAAATTTAGGCATGCCTAAAAATTGAAATAAAGATTTTCTTTGAAAAGAAATGATAGTTAAAATCTACCAGTTACAACAGTTAAATTCTACAAATTAATTAAAAAATCAGAAATCCACGTTATTGAAAAACGTCAGAAAAACTTTACTAAACTAAACTGGAGGTCATTTTATGAGATGTAAAATTTGTGGACATGTTTTTGATGAAAGTAAAAAACCTGAAACCTGTAAAGGCTGTTTAGGATCATGTTGTAATATGATTAAATGTCCTAATTGTGGGTTTGAAACTTTACCTGAATCAAAAAGGGAATTCAAACTATTGAACCTCTTAAAAAGGAGGATCAAAAATGAAAATAAATGAAGCTGCAGAGGCAGTACTAGAAGAATTATGGATACAATCAATTCATTTAATAAAAAATGAAGGCTTAAAAAAAGATTTATACAATAAAACAGTAGTTAAAGAGTTGAAAAATTTAAAATTAATAGAACTGGATGGTGATAAAATTCATCTAACTCCTGAAGGTTTTAAAGAATCTAGAAAAATAATAGAAGCCCGTAGACTATCTGAAAAAATACTTCATAATATTTTAGGTGTAGACAAAGAATTTATGGAAAATGAAGTTCACAATTTTGAACCTATTATAAAAAGTATTGTTGAAGGATGCAATTGCACTTCTTCAAATGATAATTCTCAATCCTCATGTGGATGCTGTGGAGGGTCCTGTGAATGCTCAGCAAAAATAAAAAAAGTAATTGAAAAGTCCGTTTTACCTCTTACACAGGTAAAAAAAGGACAGTTTTGTAAAGTAGTTTACATTAAATCAGAAAAATATGAAAATTTACACAGAATACTGTCAATTGGCGTTTTACCCGGTAGAGACGTCAAAATAGTCCAAACACACCCTTCCCACATATTTCAGATAGAAAACCATCAAATTACCGTAGATTGTGAAATAGTAGACAAGTATATATGTAAAAGCCTAGATCAATGAAATGAATTTTATTTCTATAGATAATACTATTTTTAAGCATTTTTTCTCTCAATCTACCTTAACATCACAAAGTTATATTCTATTTGTCACTCAGAAAGTATTAATGAGATGATTAGTATGGACATATTGAAAGTTTCATACCATTTATCTGGTTTAGGGTCTTCTTTATTAATATTTAAATGATGCTTCATTTTTCTCGCCAAATAAATATATTTAACAGTTGAATAGCCATCTAAACACCTGAAAATAAAAGTAAAATCATCTTGCAGTAAAAAAAATTTAAGGGGTCAAATAAATTATTTCAATTAAAGTTAAATAAGGTTAATTCCATTTATCATGGGTTTTCTTCTTTTACTATTATCATTTTGGCATGTTCACGCCCCAAAACAACTCTAATACCCCTCACATTCAAAATCATGGGACTGGAAATATCATTTTTAATTACTTTTATCAGAGCATTTCTACATATACCTAAAGCTAATAAATCTTTTTTTGAATTATTTCCATCTTCTATTTGAATGACTTTCAGTTCTTCATTTTCATTTGCCATGCTTAAATTCATCATTTTAACGCCATCAATCCTAATCTTTTATTATTTTTAATCAATATACATCTTAATTCAGTGTTGGAATTTACAATAGGGATATGGACAAATATAAAAAAAGGATCTGATCAGGAGTTTAGAACTTTAATTTTTTTTGCCCTTTGAGTCCATGATTTCCAGTAGTTGATTGAGGCCAGGGTTAACACATTCATCTGAAAGGGCGCTGGTGGAAATCACTGTGAATTTTGATGAAATATCCAGTAAAGATTCATTAATTAAGTCTTGTTTGTTAACGAATACAACGAAAGGCACATTCTTTTCTTTTACGAAATTGATGATCCTCGTGGAGGTAGGGGTTATTCCATGCGTATTATCAATAAATATAATGACACCATCAATATTTACAGACATGATTTCCTGCATAAACTTAAATCGATCTGCTCCCGATGGGCTGAATATGTGGAGTTTCATGTTGTTCATGATGGTTTTCCCAAAACTAGCTGATTCAGTTATTACCAGATCACTGCATATATGTTCTAGGGCTGTTTTTTTTCCAGAACTTTCATCACCTAATACTAAGATCTTTTTGGTTTCCACTAAAGACACACCTCTTTTTTTAAAAAAAATAAAAAAGGTTTTATTTGAAGTATCGCTCCAATAAACCTTCTATCATCCAAGCATGTCGGGCTTCATCTCTAGCGCTTTTATCAAACAAATGGTGGGCTGGATCTATATCAATTTTTTCAGCTTTGGCAGCTGCAGCTTTCTTTTCTTGCTGAGCCATATTCTCTCCTTCAAGCATCATTTCTAAATTTTCTTTGAGACCGGGTTTTATAACACCATTGATTTCTGCAAACATAGCTGCATGTTCTGCTTCTTCCCAAGCTATAGATTTGAGTACTTCAGCAACTTCGGGTAGTCCATCTCTTTGAGCTAACCGAGCTATGGCAAGATACATGCCTACTTCTGCACATTCTCCATTGAAATTAGCTTCCACAATTTCTTCCATCTCTGTTCCTTTAGAAATTCCTATTTCATCTTTATTTCCTTCCATTATTTAACCTCCGTTAATAATCAACAACTATTTTAGCAGACCCCCCTTAACATTTTTAGGTTTGCCTAAATATTGTTAGGTATACCTAACTTTTTTTAACTATATAAACTTTACTCTCACCATCCTATTTGGGGAATGAAAAATAAAAATCTGCGAGAAAGATAGATTATACAAACAATCTATTGTTCATCTTTAAAAATAAAATTTGAATTATATAACAAAATATAATAAAAAAATGGAAGAATTATTGTTTAAGATCCCTATTTATTAAAGTGGAGCGATTGTTTATAGTTTGGTCAATTTAGGGGATGTTATAAATTACATTAATTTTGCTCTATCATATACATTTTTAAGAGTTTGCATATCCACACTGGTATAAATTTGAGTAGTACTTAAATTAGAATGACCCAGAAGCTGTTGTATGGCTCTAATGTCTACTCCATTTTTTAGAAGATGGGTGGCAAAGGAATGTCGCAGTATGTGGGGTGTTACCCTCTTTTTTATACCTGCACTTTCTGCGTATTTTTTAATCATCATCTGGACGTATCGGGGTGTTAAATGATTACCAAAACGGTTAATAAAAAGAGCATCACTATCATCAGTCCTTTTTTCCAGATATTCTTCCAGCAATAACTTCATATTTTCATCAAAAAGTACTATACGATCTTTTTCACCCTTTCCACGGATTCTGATGGTTCTTTCTCCAAGGTCTACATCATCAGTATGGAGAGACACCAGTTCAGATACTCTTAATCCTGCAGAATAGAGAAGTGCGAGTATCACTTTGTTTCTTGTATTTAAATGATGTCTGGAAGGTGTTGATGAATCATTAAGGTCCATGGCATTTATGAGATTTTTCACCTCAGTTTCATTCAATGACTTAGGAAGAGACTTGGTTCTCTTTGGTGTTTGAACATCATCCAGGATTTTAAGACCACCAAATTCAAAGAATTTTTTGACTACTACGGTTACCAGATAAATATAGTTCTGGGAGACTTGTTTTTCCCGTTTTAAATATTGTATATATCTTTTGAATGATCTTAAAATTCTTTTTTCATCGTATAGATCTTTTTCATTGGTTAAAAATTTATAAAAAGTGGTTACGATGGATTTATAAGTTTTTATAGTGTTTTTGGAGTAGTTTCTTATCTCTAATTCCACTAGATAATCTTCTATCATCTCTGGGAAGTTGTAATGCTCTAAAATATTGGGTTTTGATGAACTATCTGATTCAGTTTTAACTGATTTTAGTTCAATTGATGTTCTTTCATCATTTTTTTTGGTTTTGTTATTGGAGGAGGGATTCATTTTATCAGATAATAAGCTTTAAATGAATTTTATTCAAAACCAATATTTAAATTTATCCAAAAATACCGTTTATCAAGAATAATTTCTTCTAAAGTTAAATATAACTTCTATCAACATGGTCGTTTGATGATCTAGGTTTACTACTACTCATGTGTTGTGAACTTGAGAAATCTTTTCTCATGGCGTTTTCAAAGGATTCATATCTTTTAATAATCTGATCCTCTATGGAGATAGATTTATTTACTGCAATTGACATGTGTTTTTCAGTTATAAGTTCAGCACCTTCCATAACAGCAAGATCGCCGGCCATTCTAACCACGCCGCTTAGATCTCTAAGCCTAAGGGTGAATGCATCTTTGTGTTCATCGATGATCTTGGCTCTTTTTTTAGCATCTTCTAGTAGTATTTCAACTGCTCTTCGATTTGCATGGGGTATTTTTCCATCCATCTCAATTTCCTGGGCCACAAATTGGGCCAGTTTTGCAGCATTTTCTTCAGAAACAGGCATAGTTGTTCTCATGAGCATTTCATAACCTTCGCCCTGAATTCGAGAGCGCATAGGGGGTAAAATGTATTGAACATCCCTTATATTACATGCTCCTACAAAAATAAAATCACATGGAACATCTTCTACTTTAACTGAGCTTCCAGCACTCTGAGGATTTCTTCCAACAATAGGAAAAACTTTATCTTGCATGGCACTTAGAATGTAACGTTGTAAATTAGCTATATGAACTATTTCGTCTATAAAAAGAACTCCCTCATGTGCTTCGTGGACTGCTCCTGGAACAACTCTTTCATAGGGTTGTGTTCCAAGATCAGGATGTCCTCCGTAGGGGTCGTGCCGGACATCTCCTAGGAGTTCTGTTTCGCTGGCACCGGTGGCTTGTACAAAAACTTTTCTGTCAATGGGGACAATAATATTTCGGGGTTTTTCTTCGACAATTTCTCTTCGTTTTTCCAATGCCCTTTGATCCAGTATTTTAACCTTTTCACCATCAATCCTTTCATATATAACTACTTCTTCTTTACCATTTAAGATTCTGGTAGTGGTAACTCTTTCTTGAGGAATGTTAATAGGATCATTGCTCATTTCAAACATTCCCAGCAGATCTCCCAAATGTTTTCGCCGGGCATTTATATGAGAAAATTTGTCTCCTCCACATTCAGGACATATACTTTGATATGCACTATTATAAGTTCCACAATGGGCACATTTAAATCCTAATCTTTCCGCTACTGCCTCAGGCACACTTTTTGGACTTACCACATCACCTTCAGCTAGTTCAATTTCTTTCTGTTCATTTCGGATTTCTTTTATTGATTTTATTTCCACAAATGGCCTTTCTGGTCTTTCTGGATTATGAACAACAGTTATTTCTTCCTTTGCAGGGGTTAAATGGAAAGATATTGCTTGAGCTATGAGGGATTTCCCAATACCGGGAGGTCCGACTAGTAAGAGATTTCTCCTTTGTTTTGCAGCAATTTTGACAAACTTAATAATATCATCATGCCCAATAACTCTTTCTAAGGGGTCTTTTGGTATTAGAATATCTTTTGTTGACTCAATATCTTTTACAAATTCCTTATTCATATTCACATACATAAAGATGCCTCTTAACTGGTTCTTATCCAAAAACCTCTAAATATATTCCTGGTTAAAAAATTAAATAATAATAAAATTAAAGAATTTATAAGTAATTATTTAAAAATATAATGAAATTGTAGACTCATCAATGATGAGAAAACAATTTAAGGGATTATCTGGTAATTATTTTTATCTGGTTTGGTTTTTTCACAACATCACTCATTCTAACAGCTACAATATGTTTTACTCCTTTTTCATGGGCCATATCAACCAGGCGTTGACTAACCACACCATCAAATACAACGGCGTAGGTGTTGTTGTTAACAGTTTTGAGTTCGTCATAAAGATTTTCCACTTTAACCTCTTTGAGTATGTTCAAGGCATCATCAAAAATCTCTGCATTACCAGATCCTTCTAATTCGCTCAAAATATTTTTCAGGACTTTGATTTTATCTTCGCCTTTAGGTTCAACTTTAATTCCCATATCATGATACATCTGTTCTATAGGTATTTTATCCCTTAAAGCTACCATTATTTCGTCTTTAGCCAGATCTTCCACTTCTTTTCCTTTAGGGGCTTTAGTAACGTAGTCAATTTCTCCTACTTGTAATAATTCTTTAAGAATTAATTCCCCACCACGGTCTCCATCAACAAACGCAGTAACTGTTTTGTTTTTGGTTAGCTCTGCCACAGTTTTAGGAACACTTACTCCTTCTACAGCTATGGCATTTTTAACTCCGTGTTTTAATAAGTTTAGAACATCGGCACGGCCTTCTACAACCAGAATAGCATCGGAAGTTTCAACATTTGGTCCTGCAGGAAGTTTTTCAGAGCCAAATTCAGTTATTTCATGTATTCTCATTGCTTCCTTGACTTCTTCGATCATTTTTATGCTTTCAGGAGTAACTTCATCCATCATACCTGCATAAATTTCTTTTGCTCTGTTTACCACGGTTTTTCTTTTAACAGCCCTTACATCTTCCACTTTAGAGATTTGGATGTATGCTTCACAGGGTCCAACCCTATTTATTGTTTCTAAGGATGCTGCTAAAATTGCAGTTTCAACTCTGTCCAGACTGGAGGGAATTACTATTTCTCCTTTAGATCTTCCCCCTCTGGAGGTTATATTGACTTTGATTCTACCTATTCGACCTGTTTTTTGAAGTTCTCGTAGATCAAGATCGTTACTTAAAAGTCCTTCGGTCTGTCCAAAAATAGCCCCAACAACGTCGGGTTTTTCAACAATACCATTAGCATTAATTAGAGCGTGAATGAGATATTTAGTTGTACTTATTTCTTCTTTTCCCATGTTAAGCCTCCCTTTTTGTCTGTAGATACTTATTGTAATATGGGTATATAATTTATCAAGATTCCTTTGAGAGAATCATAGATACTAGGATTATATACAGCAAGCATAGGGGTATACTTCGAGCTCAAGTTGATTAATATGTCTTGGAAGACTTTGAATATCTTTTATGTACCTTCTGGTCATTCCCATAATTTTATTCCTTATTTTAAGGTTTGGATGGGAACCTAAACTTTGTATATCTCTAGATAATCTTTTGGCAAGTTCGTTTCCTTTTTTATCAAAATCTGTTAATATAACAACTTTAGAAGATGATTTTGTAGCTATTTCTGCTATTTCAAAGAGTTTAAGACCTGAACCCGAAACTTTTATAAAATTTCCATCAATTCCAAGTTCTTTAAGCGCTTTTTCGTCTTTTAGGCCTTCTATTAAAATTGGCACTCCTTCTTCTCCACAGAATTTTAGTTCTTCAAGTTCTTCTTCTATGCGTAATAATCTTCTAAAACTCATGATAAGCCCTTTAATGACTGTAATAGTATCTACGTAATCATATAAATTATCCATCCTAGTGGGAACTTTAGTAGTAAGATCTACTAAAATTTTGTTAATTCATTTACTAAGATAGTGTTATATAATTCCACTTTATAATATGCAGTTTATGATATATAAAAAATAGTACTCTTCATTAATCCAATTTACCAATTCAAAGTTTTATAGAGGATGGAAAAATTTTGGAAAAAACTGTTTTTTATGGTTTTAAAAATTTTAAACATTTTTTTTTAAAAAATCAATAACATTCAACTGGTATTTTAAATTAAAATAGTTTGTAATACTCTATATTTATTACATATTAATTAAAATATCTATTTTTCTTGTTTTAATTTGTTTTAAAATTTTATAACTAATTTTTATCTGATAAATGAATTTATATTACAGTTAAAATAAGAGTGTCCCCCTTAACTTAAAAAGGGGGTTATAAAATTAATTAGTGGGGGACACTTGTCTAAACTAAGGGGGGGGGTGAAGTTTAGACTTGCGTAATTTTGAAAAAGTTATATAAATACTTTTCGATTTGTCCTGTTTTGAAAAATTATTGTTCTAAAAATATTCTATAATTTTTTGAAAAATTATATAAACTCGAAATTAAGATTACTTTCAAAAACAATTTTATGGGTTTAATAAACTTTTTAAATATTAATCAGTCAATATTTTTTTAAGAAATGATTTTATAAAGTAACGACAAATAGATATATTACGAAATTTTCCGGAGGAAATGAAAGTGGCAAAAGGCCTTATTAGAATAGTATTAGACATATTGAAACCACATGAACCAACTATACCCTATTTTGCTAAATTTATAAGTGAAGTAAATGGTGTAGATGGCGTAAATGTAACCTTAATGGAAATTGATAAGGAGACTGAGAATATTAAGGTAACTATTCAGGGAAATGATCTAAATTATGATGAAATAACTGAAGCAATAGAACAATATGGTGGTTCAATTCACAGTGTTGATGAGGTTGTAGCAGGACGAAAGTTAGTGGAAGAAGTTACAACACCTCAGGATTGATTATTAATGAGTAAGAAACAGAAAATATCTCCAGAAAATTTACTAGAAAAATTCACATCCAAAAAAATTGATCTGAAAACTCTGAAGTATATTTCAACACCACAGATTTCAGATGCAATGAAAAAATTAAATCTGGAAAACACATCTATTAAGGGTGTAAAACCTCGAACTGATAATAAGTTAGTTGGAAAAGCAGTTACAGTAAAAACTGATTCTTATGATTGGGGAACAGTAGTTAAAGCCATTGAAATTGCTAAAAAAGATCAGGTTATTGTAATAGGTACTGATGAGGATGATCAGGCTCTTTGGGGTGAATTAACATCTAAAATGGCTCAGGAAAAAGGTTTATCTGGTACTGTAGTAATGGGGGCAGCACGGGATATTGCAGCCATTAGATCTTTAAATTATCCTCTTTTCTCTTCTTCAATTATTTCAAATGCTGGTGACCCTTTAAATGAAGGTGAGGTTAACGTACCTATTAAATGCGGAAATTTAGAAATTAAACCAGGGGACATAGTAATTGGTGATGATTGTGGGGTGTTGGTTATTCCTAAACCACAATACCAGGATGTCATCAAGGAAACTTTAAATATTAAAAAGCAAGAAAAAGAAATTTTGGACAAAATTGAAAAAGGTTTTAGTTTATCTGAAATTTTAGGACTTTAATACATTCAATCAATTTTTTTACAAAGAAATATATACATTAATTATCTAAAAGACGGCTATTGTAATCTATTCTATTATTGAGGATTTTCATGAGTAACACGTACGATACTATTAGAAAACATAAGTGGAAGATAATCTTATCTTTCGCTGCAGCTTTTTTTATCATATTTGCCATATCTTTTTTAATAGGTATAAATGATATTTTAAATGTTTTAAAACGTACAAATTTGGAATTACTCTTATTGAATTTTATTTTAGAGGCAATAATAATTTTATTATGGACTTTCAGGTGGAAACTTATTCTTAACATTGTAGATACGGCACCGAAATTTAAAACTATGTTAATAATGCTTATGGCCAGTCTTTTTGGAAATAATGTAACTCCTGGTGCTGCGGGTGGAGAACCTTTAAGAGCTTATTTATTGAGAGAACTAGAAGGAGTACCTTTTGAAATTGGATTTGCTTCTTCCACTGCTGATAGGGTTTTTGAATTTTTCCCCTTTGTAATTATATCTCTTTTTGCCGCGATTTTCATTCTGACTTGGAATATTGATCTAATAACCCGATTGTTTGTGAGTATTCTGATTTTCATAACCATGATCTTTTTTGTTATTCTAATCTACGCTGGTTTAAACAAAGATATAGCTCAAAGAATAATTATTAGGATTACACGATCAGTGTTTCCTTTTATAACTAAATTTACAAAAAAGCCACTTGACTTTGTTGAAATTCGAGATAAGCTTATATTTTATGTTAATAGATTTTCTACGGGTTTTTTGCAGGCTTTAGAGGATAAAAAAGTATTTATATTGGGTTTTATAATCTCCTTTGGAATGTGGGGAATAGATGTGTTCAGAATATATGTTTGTTTTGCGGCTTTAGGTTCATATCCTCCCATTATACCTCTAGTTATTATTTATACTGTTGCAATACTGATCTCTCTTCTCCCGATCCTTCCCGGAGCATGGGGAATCAGAGAAGCTACCATGGTGGGTCTTTTTGCTGTTGTAGGTGTACCTGCAGATGTTGTTCTTGCGGCTAGCATAATTGATCGTGTGGCAAGCTATTTCACTGTTACATTTATTGGTGCCATGGCTGCATTGTATTATGGTAAGTTAATAAGAACTAATAAAAGTGTATCAGTTTAGAATTTAATTTTTTCTGGTTATTTAAGGCTTAAATTGATTAATAAACTTGTAATCAATCTTAATACCATAAACTATTTTTTAAATGAATTTATTTTACATTTAATACTATCGAAAACTATATATATAACTTCTATCAACATAATTTATTATATAAAAGTTTCGGTTTTAACATGAAAGAATTGGGAATTATTTCACATATCTCCAATAAAGGTAATATTATACTCAGATCCAGTCAAACGCCTGGTTTTGGTCTTCCTGTTTTTTCTAAAAATAAAGAAAAACTTGGTAGAATTCATGATATTTTTGGTCCTACTAAAAAACCATATATTACCATAAAGCCCAACCGTGCAATAAATTCTAAAAATCTTGAAAACCGAGTTGGAGAGGTTTTGTATGTAGGAACAAAACCCGTGAAAAAATGGGGGCGAAGAAAACGAAGGAAAAAATGAAGTATGATGTTTCTGAAATCGAAAAAGTAGAAACAAAATGTCCAGAATGTGGCTCGGAAAAGCTTATAGGCGATTATGAGCGTGCAGAAATCGTTTGCGGCGCATGCGGTTTAGTTATCGATGACAATCTGGTGGACATGGGTCCTGAGTGGAGAGCATTTGACCACGAACAAAGGGACAAAAGAACCAGAGTAGGTGCACCTATAACCTATACTATTCACGATAAAGGTTTAAGCACCATGATTGACTGGAGAAATAAGGATATCTACGGTAGAGATATCCCTGCCCGGAACAGAGCCCAATGGTACCGTCTGCGAAAATGGCAGAGGAAAATTAGAATATCTGGAGCAACTGAAAGAAACCTGGCATTTGCTCTAAGTGAACTGGACCGGGATTCTTCAAGACTAGGTCTTCCTAGAAGTGTAAGAGAAGCAGCGTCAGTAGTATACAGAAGTGCTGTGGAAAACAAACTCATAAGAGGACGAAGTATTGAAGGAGTCGTAGCAGCATCACTATACGCAGCATGCAGACGATGTAACGTGCCTCGTACTTTAGATGAGATAGCCGAAGTGTCACGGGTAAGTAAAAAAGAAGTAGGAAGAACCTACAGATTCTTAACACGTGAACTGAACATCAAACTACCTCCAACTTCACCTGTAGATTACGTACCACGATTTGCAAGTGAATTAGGGCTTTCAGGCGAAGTTCAATCTAAGGCAATTGAGATCATCGAAAAAGCCATGGAAAAAGGTTTAACCTCTGGAAGAGGCCCTACAGGTGTTGCAGCAGCAGCATTATACATTGCCTCAGTACTCTTAGGTGAGAGAAAAACCCAAAGAGATGTGGCAGACATTGCTGGTGTAACTGAAGTAACCATAAGAAACAGATATAAAGAATTAACTGAACAGCTAGATATGGGCGTAACCTTATAAAACCATATCTAAAAACTCTTTTTTTAAATTAATTAAATTTATTCCTAATATTTTATAATGAATTTAAATTAAACTTATTTTTCAATTTGTAGTTTATAATTAATTAACACTCTTTTTCCTTCTGTGCAAAAAACAGGAATAATCACATATTCAATCTAAAAATGAAAAAATGGGCACAAAACATGGAAAAAAATCAACACTCAATAACTTTACAACCCAATTTATAAAAAAATTTATATATTAAAAAATAATTATAATGGTGAGTAAGTCCTTCTGAAAGGATGATGTCCACGTAGGTGGAATGGGAGCGAGTAGGAAAGGGTTCACCATATTTACTTCTTATTTTGATTGATAATTGTATTTAACATTTTCTCCATGATCTTTAAATTTTAATTTATCATAATTCTAGATGATATTAATTCATAAAATGAAGAATTATTATCCCTATATTTCATATGAATAGCTCCAACAACAAAATCAGCTATCTGAACTCCTCTATTTTCACGTGAATCTACGTGTTGTACAGTAAATTTAACTTTAGAGTTAAAATTATCATTAAAATCATTAAGAACAGAGTTAAATTCTTCAATCGATTTTTTAGGAAGATATTTATCAATTATAATGGTAACAGGACTATTTCCAATAACTTTGTTTATTGTTTCAATTATTAAGACAGTAAATGAGAAATCTTTAATATAATCTCTTTTTTGTAATTCATTATAATTAACATCATCCTTTTCAAGTATAAAGTAAGTAATAGCTACATTTTTATTTCCAATACACTTTAAAATTTTAGTTCTTACATTTTTATCAGATTCAGAGAATTTTAGCTCACTATATTTCTTATATTCTTTCTTTATTTTCTGTCTAGTACGTTTAATGCAATTATATAATGGTTTTGGATTATCTGTACAAACTGCAGTTACTACAAAATATTCACTTGAACCAAATCCAATGTCTCCTGATTCGTCTAAAAATATATATTTCACTTAATTCACCAATCCATAAATAGATTATTTGAAATACTATATAAAATTAGAGGTTTTTGGGGGGATAGGGTATGTAAAGGTTTGGATATATGGTAGGGTAAGATAAAAGAAAGTATAATAATGAATAAGAGGGTATAGTTAATCATATTCATTCTTTCAAAAATCAATAATTTATACATAAAACTAATAATTTAATGAATTTTATCATATCTAAAAAACTCTTTTTTAAAATTATTTTAACTTATTTTTAAGTTTATATTCAATGAATTTGAATTAAACTATTTTATTTTAATTTTTAGTTCTACATGTATTGAATACTAAATGAACTATTTTTAATTGATCCAAAAATTATTAATATCCTTCTTAACAATACTTCTTTTATGAAAAATCGTTTCAATTGGTTTTTTGAAGTATTTTTTGTAGCTTTAATTTTTCTAGATATCTTTTTGTTATTAATATCTGCTATATTTGAGTTAAGAATTACCAGTTATTATAACATAGGTTTATTCGATTTATTAGCCTCATTATTTTTAATATTTGGTTATTATTTTAGATTTAAATACAAATTAGCTGAGTTTAAATTAATATATATTGCAGCATTTATTCCATTCTATTTTATTTTTATAAATCTAATAGGACTGACGGAACCTAATTTCTTAATAATTTTGCGTTTAGTAATTTTAGTTAAGATATACGTACTCTTAAAACTATTCAATGTATTAGGACGTCGTGTAATTTCTTTTCAAGAAAGAAGTAAGCTTATATATCCGATAATATTTTTTGCGGTCATGCTTTTTATCTGTTCAACTATTTTTTTGTTCGCCGAGCAAGGAATCAATCCTAATGTCCAGAATTACGAAGATTCTGCATGGTATGTTATCCAAACCATAACTACAGTAGGTTATGGGGATATTGTTCCCTATACTGCAATAGGAAGAGTAACTGGAGTGGTTGCAATGTTAAGTGCAATTATAATTACCAGTTTGATCACAGCATCAGCCACTTCTTCACTGGTGGAAGCTTTTAGAGAAGAGCGGGATAAATTAACTCAAAAGAATATGGAACGAATTAGAATCATAGAGAATAAAATAGATGAGATAAATAAAAAAACTAAGAATTTAGATAAATTAGATGAATTGAGTTTTCAGCTTAAAGAAATTAAGTCTGAACTGGAACGCATTAAAAAATCTAAATAAAGAAGATTTTATTAATTTTACAAAAAAATTTATCTTAATAGGAATAAACATCAAATCATGAGTTTAAGTATCACTAATTTTTATATTTTAATTTTAATAATAACTGGAATTTGTGTAGGTTTTGCAACCGGCCTTTTGGGTGTGGGAGGAGGATTTATATTAGTTCCAGTCCAGTTCTGGTTATTAGAATCAATGGGGATTAATAGCACAATTGCTATCAGAGTTGCCTTTGGAACCAGTCTGGCTGTGATTTTACCCACAGCTATAAGTGGAGCCTACGGTCATTACTATCGCCGATGCGTTTTAGTTAAACCAGCCATAATACTCGGTATTTCCGGATTTTTTGGGGGATTACTGGGAGGGGTAATAGCTAGTAATGTTCCTGGAGAATATTTAAGATTAATTTTTGGATTCCTACTTATTGGAGTAGCTATCCAGATGATAACCTATAGAAATAGAACTTCAAAGAAAAAGAAAGTTGAAAATATCTATTGTTATGTCATGTGGGGTTTAATTGCAGGAACCTTATCCGGACTTCTGGGAATTGGGGGCGGAGTCATATTGGTGCCCATATTAGTTTTAATTATGGGATTTACTGTATTAGAAGCCATAGGCACGTCTACTGCAGTTATAATATTTACATCAATTGGAGGGATATTGTCCTATATCATCAATGGGTGGGGTGTGGAAGGATTACCACCCTACTCTTTAGGATACGTAAATTTACTGCAGATGGTTATTTTAATATTATTCACGGTACCTATGGCTCAAATAGGTTTAAGGGCAGCTCATAAACTTCCTGAAAAATATTTAAAGTTAATATTTGTTGTGATTTTAATTTATATGGCATTGAAGATGATTGGAATTTTTTAAAATGTTATAGGAAATTTTTTTTTATTTTATACAAATCTTTTAGTCAGAAACTTTTCCATTTCAATTAAAAAGAATCCAGGAAGTGCAAATAAAATAATTGGCACCCACCATTCAACAGGAAATGCTGCTGTTCTGAAGATGAATTCAAGGGGTTCAAGATATATAATCATTATTAAAGATACCAAAACAACCCCAATACCTATTAATGACCATTTATTGGAAAAAGGACTGAAATTAAATGCAGAATCATAAATGGATCTGGCAGTTATGAGATAAAAAATATGAACCAATATTACTGTTGCAAAAACTGCAGTCTGAGTCTGTTTAATCAGCAGTTCATTTACAGGAGAGGAAAGGGCAGTTGTTCCATAAAGATAGAATATGGATAGTCCTGCTCCAGCCATGGCCAACGAAACAATTCCCACCTTTTTTAAAAAAAGAGGATTCACAATTTCCTCATTAGAATCAGTGGGGGGATGTTCAAGTAATCCCTTTTCCTTTGGTTCCTTAATTAAGGGAAGAGCTAAAAATATAGAATCAAACAGATTTATCCACAAGATTTGCACCGGTTCTAAAGGAAGACTTACCACGAAAAGCACGGAAAAGGGAGCTAGAAAAACCGCACTTAATATTATTAGTGATTGACCTCCGTTGGCAGCAAGAGCATACAAAATTACCTTTCTAATGTTTTCGAAAATATATCTACCTTCTTCTATAGCTTTCACTATACTGGCAAAGTTATCGTCTGTTAAAACCATGTCAGATGCTTGTTTACTTACATCAGTTCCAGTTATACCCATGGCTATTCCGATATCTGCAGCTTTTAATGCAGGAGCGTCATTGACACCATCTCCTGTAACACCTACTATTTCACCTTTATTTTGTAATTGGGTGGTAATTTTGAATTTATGTTCAGGTGAAACTCGAGCATAAACAGATACTTCATCTACAATATTATATAGTTCTTCTTCAGTCATTCGAGATATTTCTTTCCCGGTAACTACTCTATCTTCATTTAAACCAATTCCTAACTGTTGGGCAATAGCTTTGGCAGTATTGGTGTGATCTCCAGTTATCATTACGGTTCTTATACCTGCTTTTTTTGCGGTTTTAATGGCACTTATTACTTCTTCACGAGGAGGGTCAATCATCCCTTGTAGACCTAAAAAAGTTAGTCCTTCAATATCTTCTTTTTTGATTTCTTTTTTGTTTTTATCAACTATTTTGTATGCAAATCCAAGCACCCTTAAAGCATCTTCAGCCATTTTATCAGCAATAGATGATATTTTATCATTTTTAACTTTTTTGATTTCCCCATTTTTCAGTTGATTTTTAGATAATTTCAATATTTTTTCTGGTGAACCTTTAACATAGATGAAATTCTCTTTTTTTCCCTCATTCAAGGTAGCCATAAATCTGTTTTCAGATTGGAACGGAATTTCATCTAATCTTGAAGTATCATCACTTAAACCTGCTTTTAAGGCAGATACTATCAAAGCACCCTCGGTCGGGTCACCTATTACTTTATAATAATCATTTTTTTCCACTAAAGATGCATTATTACATATTAAACCTGTTTTAAGTGTTTCCAAAAATTCTAATGGTTCATTAGAAATTTCAACCGTATTTTTATCAAATATAAAATCTCCCTGGGGTTTATAGCCACTTCCACTTACTTGAAAATTTTTACCTCCACAATAGACTTGAACCACAGTCATCTGGTTTTTAGTTAGTGTACCTGTTTTATCAGAACAGATTACTGTGGTGCGTCCTAAAGTCTCTACCGAAGGCAGTTTTCTGATTAACGCATTTCTCTCGGCCATAACCCTCACACCTAATGCTAATGTAACTGTTAATACTGCCGGCAAACCTTCAGGTATAGCAGCTACAGCAAGCGATGATGATGCCATAAAAGAATAAATAAATCCATAACCGAACCATAATGAAAATACAAAATTTATGATAGCAATAAAAATAATGGCAATAACTATAATTTCTGTAAATTTTTCAATTTTTTTCGAAAGCGGTGTCATAATTTTATGGGTTTCTTTCATTATTTCAGCAATTTTACCCATTTCAGTCTTTTCTCCGGTTGACACCACCACTCCCTTACCAGAACCTTCTGTTATAAATGTTCCACTAAATGCTATACATTTTTGATCAGCAGGTGGTAAATCAGAAGTTGATATTTTTTCCACACTTTTTGAAACAGGCACAGACTCTCCAGTTAATGTTGCTTCGTCAGCATGTAAATTTTTGGCTTCAAAAAGACGTAGATCTGCAGGGACCTGACTACCACTTTCAATTATTACCACGTCTCCAGGCACGAGATCACGAACAAAAATAGTTTTTTTCTTAGAGTTCCTTATCACTGTACATTTAGGAACCATCATCTTTTCAAGAGCTTCAATTGAAGACTCTGCCTTTCCTTCTTGAATGAATCCAATGGTAGTATTTGCAATTACCACTCCTAAAATAACAGCAGTATCAATCAATTCGCCTATAAAAGTAGTTACAGCGGCAGCTATTATCAAAACGTATATTAAAGGGTTTTTAAACTGCCGTAAAAACCTTATGAAAGGACTTATTTGTTTGAAACTAATTTCATTGTGTCCATAACTTTCTAATCTCTCTTTTACCTCTTCACTACTTAATCCTGCAGGACTTGATTTTATTATTTTAAAAGTTTTATCTACAGACCTCTGATACCATTTAGTTTCATTTGACATGCTATAACCGTATAAGCTATCATAAACTTATAAATAATTGATTATTTAGTTAATATGATTTTTTAACTTTTAAAATTCATCTTTAATGGAACATGATTCATGGTGACATATTCCCACTACTTTAGAAACATCTAATACAAATGCCAGTCCTTTTCCAGGTACAGAAAGTTCACCTGCTTTTTCTATTGCTTTAAGAACTTGATCTACCATTGATTTGTAGATCAAAATCATTATTATCTCTTTGGCAGGTTCAATTGGTATTCCCAAGATCTTTTCATGTTCATGTATACCTTTTCCCCTTCCAAAAAATACAGTTCCACCTTCAGCACCAGCCTCTTGTGCTTTTTCTAGAATTTCACTTCCTTTTTCAGCTTCAACTATAGCAAAAATTATTTGAAATTCTTCTTCACTCAACTTTTCATCCTCCTTTTCAATATAATGCCAAATATTAGTATAAAAATGATAGGGCACATAGCTATTACACCAATCGTTCCCAAACCAAAAACCCCTGATTTATCCCCCAATATATTAATGGCGATGCTTGTAATAATTGGAAGTGCAAAGGTGACTACTACAGGACCGGTAGCAACCGCACCAGAATCAAATGCAATTGGAATGATATCGCGGGGTGCAATGTATGTTAGAATCATAATTAAAATGTAACCAGGTATTAGTATGTAGGCAATGGATATTTCAAAGTATATTCTTAAAATTATAAGTAATAATGAAACTCCCACCCCCAAGGCAATAATAGGGGTTATATATCTCTTTTTTAGAAAACCTGATGATACTTTCTCAATTTCATAACTAAGTATACTTACTGCTGGTTCTGCAAAAATGACAATAATTCCAACAATAAATATTACAATTAGAACTAAAAATTGGTTTGTTCCCGACAAAACAGTTCCAATTTTTTCTCCCATAGGAATCAAGCTTATCCTAACTCCTAACATGAACAGAAAAAATCCTATGGTTGTCATAAATATTCCCACAATTATCTGTTTAATATTGGGGGGTACTTTTTTTAGCACGAATAACTGAAAGATAAGGAATAGTACGATAACAGGTATAATTGCTTCAATTACTTCTACAAATATTTTAAGGGGAAGATTAAGATCCATTCTAGATTCCTCCCTTAATAAGACCATAAATTAGTATGGCCATTATAGGGCCAATGGAACCGATGGCCATAAATCCAAATCCCGAGGTAAGTCGATCTCTCCCACCTAAAACAGAAGCAATTCCAATTCCAAATGCTATTAAGAAAGGCACGGTCATAGGGCCGGTAGTTACTCCACCCATATCAAAGGCGGTTGTTAAAAATTCTTCATTAGACAGGAGAGCCAAAACTAGATTTATGGTATAACCTGGTATTAAGATGTATTTAATGGAGATATTTAGAATTATCCTTAAAATGGCTATTATGGCAAATATTCCAAGACCTAGTGCTGTTACGTATATTATCTCTTGTTGATTCAATATTAAGAGTACTATATTTTCAATTTGATAGGCCAGTAATCTTACATCGGGTTCGGCGATGGTAAGCGTGACTCCCAAGAGAAATCCGAAAAATAATATCATTAAAAGAGCTTTTTTTTCAATGAAAGAAGCACCAATTTGTTCACCCATAGGTAAAAGTCCAATTTTAGCTCCTTCAATAAATATTACAAATCCAAATAATGTAAAAACCAGTCCAACTATAATTGGGATAAATTCTGTTAGATCCATCTTTATAAATAATATTTGAAAAAGGAATATCAATGCAATGGCTGGTGAGAATGATTTCAAGGTGGCAATTAATTCTTTCTTAAATCCATCTGATTTCATACTAACCCTTTTTAATTAATATATATATCTTTATCATTATTATTTTTTAATTAGAGATATTTTATTTCCTTGATAGTTTAAAGCGTGATATGTATAAAAATTAGATTTTTGAGTTATAATACAATTTCCATTTAATTATAAATAAATAATTATTTATTAAATAACCTTTAATTTTAAATTGGTTATATGATTGAGTTTATCTATTTTTTGGTAATTGTTTTTTTGTTTAGTTTAATATCTAAACGCTTAGATAATCTCCCAATCACTCCCCAAATGATTTTTATTGTAGCAGGAATGCTTCTAGGGTCTGGTTTTCTTGGTGTTGTGAATTTGAATTCTGATCCAGGTATTGTTCTTTTTATAGCAGAAATAACACTGGTATTAGTTCTTTTCAGTGATGCATCAAAGATAAATATTAATGATCTCAGGAAGAATAATTTAACCCTAAGATTACTTTCTATTGGATTAAGTTTGACAATTATTTCTGGAATTGTTGTGGCCACGCTTTTACTCACTGATCTTAGTATTTGGGAAGCAGCAATTATAGGTGCTGTTCTAGCACCAACTGATGCTGCCTTAGGTCAGGTAGTGGTAGAAAATAGAAAATTGCCATTACTGGTTAGGGAAACCTTAGAAGTAGAAAGTGGTCTCAATGATGGTTTAGCCGTACCCTTCTTACTATTATTTGTGGCCTGGTCAATTGCTGAAGAAACTTTCAGTCCTGTCGGATTTTTTATAGAAACTACCATAGCTCAAATTGGATTTGGAGCACTTATAGGTATAATTATCGGGCTTGTTGGGGGTTGGTTTGTTTATAAGGCACAAAAACATAAATGGATGACAGAAACTTTTCAAAGAATTAGTTTGATTGCGCTGGCCATAATTTCATGGTTAATAGCTGATCAGATTGGGGGCAGTGGATTTATAGCAGCATTCGTTGCCGGTTTAGCAACAGGGTATATGCTTAAAGATAAAGTGTCAAGTTTCATCCGTTTTACAGAAGCAGAAGGCCAATTGCTCAATTTATTCGTTTTTTTCTTATTGGGTTTTATAATCTTCCCTCTACTGCCAAATTTAACTTGGCAAATAGTTTTATATGCTATTTTAAGTTTAACTATTATTCGGATGTTGCCGGTGGGTATTTCGCTTATTGGATCTACATTAAAAAAGGAGACAATATTGTTTATGGGATGGTTTGGCCCACGTGGACTAGCATCTATTGTTCTGGTATTAATAGCCCTTGAAGAGCAGCCACTTTTTCCCGGAGAGGAAACACTTCTTTTAGCGGTTTTTACCACAGTTCTTTTGAGTGTTTTTCTTCATGGTATGACTGCTTCTCCTCTGGCCAATATTTATGCCAAAATACTTTCTAAAATGGATAATACTTGTATGGAAAAAGAATAGGGTAGTTATATATGATTAAAAAGGGAGGAGAAAAATGTAATTCTTTAATTTTGATCATAGTTTAGTTTATAAATCTTCAAACACTACTGCAGTACCACTTAGACTAACTAAAACCTGTTTTTCTTTAAGTCCACCAATTTCACTGTAATTTATTGATATTTCAGTTACGGCGTTGGCTCCCAGCTTTTTTGCATCAATCATCATACTTTTTAATGCAGTATTCCGGGTATTTTCAATATTAATAAGAAAATTAGAACCGACCTGTCCCTGGATCTTTTCCAATTTGGAGACTTCTTTTTCATCATGAAGTTCTAGTAAATCCTCCCCTCTTACAATTCCTAAATATTCAACTATCTTTTTTCCTCCAACATGGGATGTGGTTAATGGTTTAACTCCTAATTTAAGTATGTCATCCATGGTCACCACTTCTGAAGGAATTTCTTGAATTTCAGATGGTTTTTTACCTCTTCCTAATTTTTCCATTAACCGGGAAATCAAACTGCCAATATATCCAAAGATATAGGATAATGCTCCGATAAAAACAACGAATATTAAAAAGTTTATAAATATAGGGAAAGCCGCTTGAATCATTAGTGCAAGTCCGCCTAAAGTAAATAGATTAAGTGTTATAGGATTTTTAGGGAAAATCCAACCATAGATGTTAATGAGAACAAATATTAAAATGGCACTTATTGCTCCGGTACTCTTACCATATTTGGCACGGGCAATATAGGTTTCCACAAAACCCGCAATCAGTGGAGATACTATGAACATAATGTTAAATCCGAATATGACCAGATTTCCATATGCGCATATCACTGCAGATATAAATCCAGCTAAGGTTCCAATTAGTACCGCAGCAATGGCCCACTTTTTATTAATGATAGAATTTTTTATTGATTTGCCTGCATTACTTAAATTCATATTTTTAGCCTTTAATATTCTGGATACGTGTTAAAATTAGTTCAGGGGTTTTCGTAGGAAATTGCAGTTCCAAAAACAGTGACCAGTATGGTGTTTCCCATGGTGCCGCCTAAGTTATTGTAGGTAATATTTACACCAATTATGGCGTTGGCATTTAAACTTTCAGCCTTTTCTTGCATACTCTCAATGGCAATGTCTCTGGCCTTTTTTAACTCTTCTTCGTATGCAGAGGTTCTGCCACCTACCACATCTCTTACACCAGAGAATAGATCTTTGTATACATTTGCTCCTAAAAGAGCTTCACCAGTAACTAAACCATAATATTCTGTTATTTTTTTACCTTCCATAGAATGGGTTGTTAGAATTATCATTTTTAAAACACCACTTAATCTAATAATAAATAGTTTTATTGTTATAAAATTTTTCTATCAAACAAACTAATGTTATGAAAATCCTTTAGTAGCGATAAAAAGAGAAAAAATTTTTATTAACTATCTAAAAAGCCTTTTAAGTTTAATATCTAACATTTTAAATAATTATTAGTATAATAAGAAAATTAAAAGGTTTTATTGAAAGAAAAATATTAAATTTGACCTCTAAACATTATATAGAGCCATATTATTATAAATACGGCAAATACTGCATATATAATCCTTCTGGTCCTCATAACCTTTTTTTGTCTGTCGGCCATAAGTTTTTGACATTTATCAGAACAAACAACTTCTTTCGGGGGGATGGGAGTTCCACATACTGCGCAATGTCTGTGTGGTTCTGTCATTATTACACCTCTTTTTTTTAATTTTTTAAGATTTATTAGTTTCTTTAGTTTATAATTTTTTGAATTAATCTGGAACAATAGTGGTACCTATCTTTCCATCTATTGCTTTAATGATATTTTTTGGTAAATTACCATTTACAATTACTGTTTTTATCCCGGATCTTTTTAACATTTGGATGGCGGTCATGTCAAAGAACTCATATGTCCCAGCTTTAATGTCTTTGTCAGAAAACATTTCAATCATCTTTGAAGGGGTGATGCTATCAAATTTTCTGGCTTTATCATATTTGGAGGGGTCTTTGTCGTATAATCCATCAACCGAGGTAGCATTTATGAGTAAATCGGCTTTCACAAATTCTGCCAGAATGGTTCCCACTGCATCGGTACTGTGTCCTGGTTCAGTTCCACCCATTACAATGATCCTTTCTGAAGTTGAAAATTGCAGTGCCTCGTTGAAATTCTTCGGAACTATTGGGTAGGCAAGCTGATCAAGTGCCATAATAAGAAGTTTTGCATTTAATCTGGTTACATCTATACCTATATCATCACAGAATGATTCACTGACACCTATGTCTCTTGCAATATTTATATAATCACGGGCAGTTTTACCACCACCAACCACTACAAATATTTCATGTTCCTGATTCATCTTTCTTAAAACTTCAGCATAATCTTGAAACATCTTGTAATCATGATCTTTAATTATTATTGATCCACCAATAGTAACCACTATTCGCATTCTATCACCATATCAATTAATATTCTATAAATATAAAAAACTGTGGATTTTATGTTTATTACTAATATTATTTATTAATAATATAACATATTTTTAATTTCAATCCTAAAATAGTCTGATTTTAACCTTAACCTCAACACCATCAATGCTCAGGTAAGGATATTTCAATCCTAAAATAGTCTGATTTTAACTAAATCTAACGTATCTTATCATATTTTTGATTTTTCATTTCAATCCTAAAATAGTCTGATTTTAACTTTCAAGTTTTTCTGCTTTATTTAATTGTGTTTTTGATTTCAATCCTAAAATAGTCTGATTTTAACCAGCACCCCAAACATCACTTGTCCTCCAATCATAGATATTTCAATCCTAAAATAGTCTGATTTTAACTCAGTAATTTTGATAACATATATTTCAGTGTCAGTGGATTTCAATCCTAAAATAGTCTGATTTTAACGAGAAAAATGTGCTTACAGCTGCAAATAAGAGACATTTCAATCCTAAAATAGTCTGATTTTAACAATTAGCCACATTAGCGGAGACAGGTAAAGGCCGATTTCAATCCTAAAATAGTCTGATTTTAACCAGGATTGAATTTAACTGTCAGAGATGGAACAAACATTTCAATCCTAAAATAGTCTGATTTTAACGTCTTCAACACCTACCAGGACCACATTGTCAACATGATTTCAATCCTAAAATAGTCTGATTTTAACCAAAAATAATTCTTCCTTCATTAAAATGTCTGACATTATTTCAATCCTAAAATAGTCTGATTTTAACGTGTTAACCACTCGGAATATTTTGATTTCGCTCTCAATTTCAATCCTAAAATAGTCTGATTTTAACCTAATTTAATGTATTCAAAGTCCCCTACAAGTAGGCATTTCAATCCTAAAATAGTCTGATTTTAACATTTCTTTGTCCCCACTGTTTCCTTAAATTGAACATATTTCAATCCTAAAATAGTCTGATTTTAACGATTGTGTTATACATAAAGAAAATAATCTTTTTTCAATTTCAATCCTAAAATAGTCTGATTTTAACATCTCTGACAGTTAAATTCAATCCTGAGTGAAATTTATTTCAATCCTAAAATAGTCTGATTTTAACCGTTTGTTTGATGATCTTAAAAAGAAGATTGAGCGATTTCAATCCTAAAATAGTCTGATTTTAACTTTCTTGTCACGGCCTATGAATTCAAAACTAGCATGCATTTCAATCCTAAAATAGTCTGATTTTAACCCTTTAAACATGACATTGTAACCTACCTCAAAATGAAATTTCAATCCTAAAATAGTCTGATTTTAACAATCCACAACTCATGACTTCAAGTAAATCCTTGGGACATTTCAATCCTAAAATAGTCTGATTTTAACAAGATACGACCGGGCCACAGAGAATGATAAGAAAGCAATTTCAATCCTAAAATAGTCTGATTTTAACAAAGTGTTGATTGATTGTAGTCGTAATTCATCTAAGAATTTCAATCCTAAAATAGTCTGATTTTAACTATCATCAACTACAACTCCATCAATACCCTTAAAATCATTTCAATCCTAAAATAGTCTGATTTTAACTAAACGGACATAAGGATCATCTATAACAGTGTTCTGATTTCAATCCTAAAATAGTCTGATTTTAACCCCGGTTCCTGTACTGGGAGTACTGGTTCCTCCAGTATTTCAATCCTAAAATAGTCTGATTTTAACCACTTTACTTGTGAATGAAGAGGAACGTTTTGTTTAATTTCAATCCTAAAATAGTCTGATTTTAACCAATCCGTGTAAGTATATGGCCACCATCATTCCAAGATTTCAATCCTAAAATAGTCTGATTTTAACGTACTGCCAGGCCCAGCCGGAGGACGACTCCAATTATATTTCAATCCTAAAATAGTCTGATTTTAACCATCCACCTCTGTAACATCTAAATAACAATCAGATGAATTTCAATCCTAAAATAGTCTGATTTTAACTCAAAAATTTGTCCATGGAGATGATATGAAATATTTCATTTCAATCCTAAAATAGTCTGATTTTAACTGTTTATTTATAAGGGCCATCCACGTTCTTTGTCTATTTCAATCCTAAAATAGTCTGATTTTAACTCATATTGCTCTATTTGGCTTGTTTGACCACTTGCTAATTTCAATCCTAAAATAGTCTGATTTTAACGATCCGTGAATTGAAAAAACAGAAGGCTATTAATAAATTTCAATCCTAAAATAGTCTGATTTTAACGGTAATGATTTGGTCGCCTCCCATTTCATCTAATCTTATTTCAATCCTAAAATAGTCTGATTTTAACAATAACAAGGAGATAAGTTATGGTATGGCTTACAGGTATTTCAATCCTAAAATAGTCTGATTTTAACTCAGCATCCCACCTGTAAAATATATAACCTTCTTTATTTCAATCCTAAAATAGTCTGATTTTAACTTGAAGACATCATTATCATTGGTTCTAATCCTCTTTATTTCAATCCTAAAATAGTCTGATTTTAACAGATATAAGAATATAAAAAAAGGTTATAATATTAACATTTCAATCCTAAAATAGTCTGATTTTAACAGTATCAGAGAATAGAACAGACCTGTAATAAATGCATTTCAATCCTAAAATAGTCTGATTTTAACCCGTCTATGAGGATGTGGGCGACTTCAACATGAACAAATTTCAATCCTAAAATAGTCTGATTTTAACTATGATAGCGAAACAAACACATTAACCTTAACGACATTTCAATCCTAAAATAGTCTGATTTTAACACACATTTTATAATTGTACTTTTAATGCAAATAACAAATTTCAATCCTAAAATAGTCTGATTTTAACATATAAGTATCATCATAAATCTCATCCATCATAGATATTTCAATCCTAAAATAGTCTGATTTTAACTGCACAGGGAGAGGCCAGACCAGCAACCATCACAGATTTCAATCCTAAAATAGTCTGATTTTAACTACTATAAACCGCCACACAACGACAATTAGGATGAAATTTCAATCCTAAAATAGTCTGATTTTAACTCACCCCCTTCTTTTATGAATTGTTTTAATGCTTCCATTTCAATCCTAAAATAGTCTGATTTTAACTTTTAATGCGCGTAAACAGGTATTAGAACTTAAGTTATTTCAATCCTAAAATAGTCTGATTTTAACTATTGCAAGTTTATATCGCTGCTTGGATTCTGTGAGATTTCAATCCTAAAATAGTCTGATTTTAACCCTATGAGCCCAAATGCGTTCTTGATATTTCTGAATTATTTCAATCCTAAAATAGTCTGATTTTAACCTTTTTAAACGCTCAAATATGTACAGATAAAAAAATAATTTCAATCCTAAAATAGTCTGATTTTAACTGTAAATAGTAATGATTTTGATGTGGATGTGCCTGGGATTTCAATCCTAAAATAGTCTGATTTTAACGAGTGTGTCCATCCCCTAACCATAATCCTAAAATATAATTTCAATCCTAAAATAGTCTGATTTTAACAAAATAAGACCTGTTACACACTACAAAATATGTAAGAATTTCAATCCTAAAATAGTCTGATTTTAACATACATCAATCTTTTAGGACATAATGTTCTTTGTGCTGATTTCAATCCTAAAATAGTCTGATTTTAACGACAGAGGATGGTGACAAAACAGCATATATAAAAATTTCAATCCTAAAATAGTCTGATTTTAACACTACCAGTCGCCGCATTCAGTGCGGATGTAACTACATTTCAATCCTAAAATAGTCTGATTTTAACATAGTCACCCTATCCAAATTTTTAGTGTGACTTTTCAATTTCAATCCTAAAATAGTCTGATTTTAACGGATACCCGTAACAGAGGATCAGGCCACCTCTATTAATTTCAATCCTAAAATAGTCTGATTTTAACACTATAAGTCAGACGGAGTTGTTTAAGGAAATTAAATTTCAATCCTAAAATAGTCTGATTTTAACTCATAAACACTTGGTCCGGTGTCAATCTCTTGACCGGATTTCAATCCTAAAATAGTCTGATTTTAACCCAACCGCTGTATCAACGGATCCTACTGATTTGTATGAATTTCAATCCTAAAATAGTCTGATTTTAACCAGATATAGCTTTTAAGATGCACACCGCAGAGGAAACATAATTTCAATCCTAAAATAGTCTGATTTTAACGCCCCAATAGTTGTTGTTTATTGGAATAAGAATAATATTTCAATCCTAAAATAGTCTGATTTTAACAAATGACAACCGAAATACCCAGCCATGAAGAATTCTAATTTCAATCCTAAAATAGTCTGATTTTAACGGTTTGATTTCATCTTTGTTTTCTACTTTTTTGAGTATTTCAATCCTAAAATAGTCTGATTTTAACGAATTTACCCGAAAGAGTTGAAATACCAGGAATAAGATTTCAATCCTAAAATAGTCTGATTTTAACTTTACTGGTTTAATCGTCTTTTCACGGCTTTTAAATTTCAATCCTAAAATAGTCTGATTTTAACTATTCCCACCATAAAATTCATGAATATTTGTTTCTCCATTTCAATCCTAAAATAGTCTGATTTTAACTCCGAATATTTTCATATAATACCGTATCTGTATATTTATTTCAATCCTAAAATAGTCTGATTTTAACCTATTAATATGGACTCGCTGTGCGAGTGTTTGTTATTTCAATCCTAAAATAGTCTGATTTTAACAGGCCCGAAATTTGCCATATTTCCTAAAATACATACTATAATTTACTCTATAGACAACTTAAAATTGTCGATTTACAATTCCCTAATTCATTTATAAGGAACGACGACTTATTAAAAGAGATACTTTAAAGGGGGAATGGAAACTATATACTTTTTTTTATTATTTATAGATATAATCATGGGGAATATTTTGAAAAGAATATGAATTACATAGTTAAAATCAATTTAGATATAAAATAACCTAGTGTAAGTTTAATCTTCAGTTAAAAATTTTTCTGATAAACGATCCAGAATCAGTACTCAAAAGACAAAAAAATATAAAAAAAATAATTAATGTTACTATAAAAGCCTATAAATTAAATTATTCCATCTACCGGTGCTTTTTCAATGCCTAAAACCTTTCTATCAAATGCATCCGCAGTCCTAAATCGGTATATTATTACAGAGTCACTATCCTTCTCAATTATATCCAATAATCCTGTTTTTATTTCTTCAAGCTCGCTTTTGGTAACTTCTCCTTCAAAGACAGAATTCTGAATCCAGTAAAGATGTTTCCTCAAAAATCCTTTAACTTTATTCACACGTTCCACTTTAATATCGTAGACAATAATCACGTACATTAACATACCTCTGATAAGTTACCACCACATCACAAATGGTTTATATTTTTTAGACCCTAAAAGATGTTTTATAAGTTTATAAGCTTCCAAACGTATTAGTCTTTTATAAGAAACCTTTCTGTTAAGTTCCCTATGTTTAATAGTTTTTTTAAGCCTTTCATCATACGTTTTTATAAAGGTTTTTCTGCCTTTATCATTTAAAAGGCAATAATTTAGTTCCTTTTCAAAATCATTTTCACCAAGCATCCTCTTATTTACAAGATAAAAAATCAACCTGTCCACTAAAATTGGTTTAAAAATCTCACTCAGATCCAAAGCCAGGGAAAATCTTCTCTCAGAGGGCTCATGAAGATATGAAATGGTAGGATTAAGTTGAGTATTATAAATTTCAGATAAAACCGTAGAATACAGCATTGAATTTCCAAAACTTATAAGTGCATTTATCATGTTTTCAGGAGGCCTTTTAACTCTTTTATCAAAATTAAAACTTTCAGGAAGAATTTCATTCATTTTTCTATAATAATCAGCACGTATTCTTCCCTCAACATTCATAACCTCAGTTATCATGTTGCAACCATCTAGATCTGGCAATATGCTACTAATTTGATTTTCAAGGTTGTAATATTTAAGTACCTTTCCCATATTTTTTGCAGCACCTTCCACAAACCTTTTAGCTATAAAAATCCTCTTTTCATGATCTAGATAATGTTCAGCCTGATTTATAATCAGATCCCCAGATAAAAGCTTTTCTCTAGGATAAAAACTACCGTCGTAATAACCGTAATAATTAAAAAAATGAACAGGGATACCTTCTTTTGCAAGAAGATGAATTGCTTGGGATGATATAGTTAACGAACCGTAAGCGTAGATAGAATAAATTTTATTGATTGGAATTGGTTTTTTACCCTCTTTATTTACAAAATATACTGTATTTTCCCGTCTTTTAAGTAATCCATCTGACATTAAATAGTAATTCTTTTTCATCAGTTCACCAACAAGAGATCCACTATATTCAAATTTTTAGACCCAACAAAACTCAAAATATGCACATTTCCTGCAAATTTTCATTCTTTCAGGTTTTGGAGTGTTATTATTAATAATATTATTAATATCCTCAATTATACTCATTAATTCCTTCTCTTTATATTCATCTAAATTTATAGTAATCTTTTTCCTTATTTTAGGATAATTAATTATACCTTTGAGGTTTTCAATACCTTTTTTATTCTTTAAATAGTACATATAATATAGGAGCTGATATTCATGGGATTTCTTCATTTTATTGCTCTTTTTGACCTCATGAAGCTCTAAATAATCTTGCTTTTTAATAAAATCAATACTGATTAAATTGTCAATGGTATACTCTTTTTCATCTTTGTAACTTTGTGAATGCAGTAATTTTCCAAGAGAAACTAGATCAGATTCCTGTTCCATCTGGATGTGATGAGAAAAAAGCCAGAGTTTAGTCTTGCAGATGAAATAGTAATTAATTTGGGTTCCTATTATCCGGAGTTGTTTTTCAGAGTTTGAAAGCATATTTTTACTTCCAATTATATTCTGGATTGAGGAAGTTTATCCAATAAAACAATTTTCTTCAGCATCTAATTTCAGACCCAACTCTTTGTCATAAAATGCATTAACAAAATACGTATCATTGTCTAATTCTACATTGTTCTCTTTTACAAGTTTTTTAAATTGTCCAATACTAATAGAAAGGAAATAGCTCATTGCTTCAAAATATCTTTTCTTATCTATTTCGTCTAGATAGTCAAACTTATATTTAAACGGAACTACTTCGTAAGATTGAAAAAGAGAATAAAACTCCGTTTCACTTTCACTATCATTAATGAAAGGAACTATCTGCTTATTAACTGACTTAAAATGCTTTTGTACTCTGTTAAACTCTTCTTTATCTTTTCCAACATATCCCTCTGAATATACATCATCTACAAGTTTCTGAATAATGTCTTCTCTTAAAATAACCACATTTTCAAGACTTTGCACTGTTTTTTGAACAATTTCAGGATTATAAATATATTTATCTTTTTCAGAACCTTCAGAAAAAATATTAACTAAAGCAACTTTATTTTTATTCCATCCTTCTCTATTTACTCTACCAAAGCGCTGGATTAGAGCATCAATAGGTGCAGGCTCTGAATATAACACATCATAATCAATATCAAGTGATACTTCAATTGCTTGTGTTCCAACCAGCAAATCGAGATTATCTAAAGATTTTTCAATTTCTTCCCTATCTCGAAGCATGAATCTACTATGCAAAAGTGCACTATTATCTATACCTTCAGATAATTCTTCAAAGACTTCTTGAGCTCTTAAAACAGTGTTACACACTACAAGAACCCGTTTTCTTTCATTTAAATCTTTGCTAATTATGTCAAGATTATCAAGTATGTTTCCACGGATAACATTCACTTCATGTCTTGTAAATTTTTCAAGTTCTTCTTTATTCATTTTTATTTCAGTTGAAATGCTCAAATTATTTTTAAATAAATCTTTAATGAATGTTGGAAGAGTAGCAGACATGATTAACATTTCAGCATTATAATTATTTTTCAAAATTTTTAGAATTTCAAGAATAAGCGAAGTTGTATGTGCATCGTAAGCATGAATCTCATCAAGGATGAATAAACCGTTGGTCATCTCTGAAAGTTGCATTTCAAAACCCTTAGTCCCAAAAAATGCTTTAAGTATCTGAAAGGGAGTGAGAATTTTGTATGGTCTGTAAATTTTTTTAGACAATCCTTTTATTGCCCTGATTTTATTTTTTGTTATATCATAGTTGTCTATGTCATCTGAAAATGCTTTATAAAGAAAATACGATGCTTTTCCATGTAATAATCCCACTAACTCCTTATTGTTAAAGTCCTTTTGAAGTCTTTTATACATTGCATTGATACTTGCAGTGTAGGGCAGTAAATAAAAGACTCTCTTTGATTTGATGGAATTTTGATTAGTATCGCTCCAAAAAAGAGATGCTTCTGTTTTACCGCTTCCTGTAGGGGAAGTAAGAAAAGCACTTCCATGCGTATTAAGAGCTTCTTTTTGGATTTTTCGAAGTTCAGGGAAGTTAAATATTGAACGCATATCTTTTACGCCATCTAAAATTTCGTATTTTGAACCAGAAGCCAGATGATCACAGGCATTTACAAAACCCTTTAAAAATATTCCATATTTCCCATGTAATGTAGAATATTCATCATCTTCCCATTCAATGTAGTAAGGAAGCGCTGAATCTTTATAAACGTCTTTTAATTCATCCATTGAAGAAATTAAATAATAATTATCTAATTTATATCCCAGATACTCTTCACTCCAAGGACCTATAAACTCAAAGTAGCTTAATAGCTCTTTAAAATTAGGTTCTAATTCATTTAATTTTTTTTGATAAAGTTTTTTACCGTTAGGACTTGGAAACGTATTATATCGCTCGCGGAGTTTATTTATATCTTTATGATGAGTAATTATAGCAAGTCCTATTGCTTTTTTGTAAAAATCATCATAATTTAAAGCTGAAACAAATCCAGCAGATAGCATTTCATGGCGATATTTCCATCTTAACTTATTTTCACTATCTTTGAGCATTTCCTGAAAACCTATTGCTCCTTTTCCAAAATCATGGAAAAAAATAGAATAAAAAAGATGTTCCCAGAAATCATCGATCTCACATAACTCCGGAACATTTTCATAAGCTTTTTTAATACTTTTAAATACTTTTAATGCATTTTCTGTGTGTTGTAAGATTGTCTCATCTGGTTTTGCTAAAAGGCCTTTTTCAATGTTCATTTGTGGAACCAAACTCCCCACTCCTTTTCTTTATCAAAATAACATTCATCTTGATAATCAAAGAACTGGTTCATTAATATAAATGGTTTAGTGCCTACTGCTTTACGTGGAATTGTGTTAGTAAAATGTGTTGGTAATGATTGAATAGTACCAAAAGCACCGTTTGTGCCTAATGGGAGTATGGTTCTACCAAGTTTTATGTTTGATTTTTTTTCAAGCTCTACTTCTTTAATTTCACTGATAGTTACTAGATCTGTTGAACGCCCTAAAAGGAGAGGATAGTGCGGTTTTTTAAAGTAATCTCGATAATCCAAATCATCCATATATAAATAAATTTCAGGATTTACGAGAAATTCTCTTTTAATAACGTTTGATTTACCTTTTAAACCAGATAATTCATATATTGTTTCTAAATCTACTGCTTTTCCCTGGTAATTGAATATATAACCAACAGATAAGTCTTCTGGAGTAACTAATTCTCCTTTAGCTGCAGATATAAGGCCATAAACTGTACTTAATGGAGGTACTGGTAAAGTTGGCTGAAATCCGCTGATAAAAGCAGGGTATCTGAAAGAAGTTACCCAACCTTCAATCAATATTCTTAGCGTTTTCATGATTTTATCAGCTCGGGAATTTCATCTGCTAATTGATCTACAGCTTCTTTGATAGTTCCTGATTTAATGTTTTCGTTTTCTTCCACTAATTTCGTAATATCTTCATCTAATTCATCCATGAACCCTTTTCTACGACCAATATAAATATTTGTAAGGCAACAATCTGAATATTCATTTAGAACCTCTTTAAGTGCTTCAATATCAAGTACTGGTTCTCCATTCTCTTCGTTTACTATGTTCATGAAAATATGATTACCACCATCGATTACTGCCAGAAGTAAGAACTTTGGAGATACATCAGTTAAATGTGATGTTAATTTTGCTCCTCCTTGGAGATATGGAAGCGCTTTGATTACGTCCTGTGCTCTCTTTATTCTGATATCCTCTGGCATTGACCATTTACTATTTTCTTCATCTTTAGTGAGGCCTTTTTCTTCAGCTTCCTCTTCTAATTTAGGGTACATATTTCTATAGCCTGTTTTTTCATCAGCATAGAAGACACCTAAACTGTCTAAATCTAATGAAAATATACCTTTTAACACAGTGGAATAAAATTCATGCTCATAAGGCACTGGATCTCCTTCATGGCGAGCCATGACACCAAAATCTTGAGTAGGAATTTGACCTAAGACAGATATTAAAGGTGAATTTTTTAATGGAGATATTCGGGTTACAGTTCCACCTTCTTTTGCTTTTAAAGCTCTCATATAACCAAAAACATCGTCATCATCATATTCAATAGGATTTGCACTTGTAAAAGCAATCTTTTTCTGTCTTTCAATTGGTGAAATGTTCCAATCATATTTTTGTTCCAGTGTATCCCTCCACCAATACCTTAAAGCTTGCCCTGAAACGTAAGGATAAACTTTTCTACCTCTACGGATTGATTTAACTCTTACAATGTTATCTGTCCTGTCTCCTGCATCTGCACCAGCATTATTTAATGCAGAATGTGGTGCATCCACTAACATAAAACCTACAACTGTTTTTGACATCTTATTCCTCCTCTTGAGTTTCTAAATCGCTTTGATTTCCCTGTTGGATTATCCAGGGTTGTAAATTTTCATAAACTCTAAATAAAATTAGATCCTGAGTTTCCCTCCAGGTTAAATTTCCTTCTGGGAAAAGATAAGTTACATAATCTTCAAATGTGAACAAGGGACTTTCAATACCATTTGATATTCTCTTCTTGATTATAATTCTCAAAATATTTCTGAAACTTTTATAATCACTGGCCATTTCCAGCCTATTCAACGTCTTCATATCATCCATACTCTCTATGTAACTTGCTAGCTCATCCCCTACCTTTTTTATCGCATCTATCCTTTTATCATCCATATTCCTTACCTCCTTGAGATAATGACTAATTAAATCCCATCCGCCAATTGCTTCTTTATTTTTTCTATCAATAAAAAATCTGATGATTGATTTACCCTCTAATAGATTGTTATAAACTGTATTTGGATTATTTTTGTATTCATTTTCTTCTTTTATTTTATTCCAATCAACAAATCTGTAACCTCTTCTAACAATTTTTAACCATTCCCCAAATTTTTCATGTTGAGGAATATATGCCAAAAACTTAAAAACTGGAGTAGGAACATGATATATGTCTAAAGCAGGACCTTGACTAAAATTCGTGAAATGATAAAAGTTTATAGAAGGTTTTTCAAGGTACCATCGAACATCATAACTTAGAATTATATCTTGAATTATATGGAAAAGTGCGTTTTTAGGATTTTTGAATCCTTCATTTAAACATCCTGTATAATTTTTTGTAGACAACTGTTTGTCTATGTTTTCTTTTGCTTTTTTAGACCAATAATACATAATTTTATCCGAATTTGAATGGATTAAAAGCATTTTAACACAAGAATAAGTTATCAAAGGAGAAAATTGGATTGCAAACGTGCAAGCAGGACAATAATCAGCGCCATCGATACCATATGAAAAATAATTTATTACTTTTTTAGATCCTGTTAGGGGCACTCTATCTTTAGTAGATCTGTTTAAAACATCTCTTCGGCCACACGAAATACAATCTCCATTATTGCTTAAAGGAGTCATTTCTTCTATTAATTCGTTTAAAATTTGTGAATATCTATTTTTTTTATCTTTAACAGCATTATTTGTTATTGGATTGTTTGGAAAGATTTGATACATATTTTTTGACCATTTAGGAGTCAAATATAGAAATATTACCTCATCAATTATTGTTCTAAGATCATCTTTATCTAATTCTTCAGGTTTTTTACCAACCCATTGACTTATAGCCCAAATTCCCGCATCTACAAATGGATTTCCAGTAAAATCATAAATTGTTTCACTCATATTTGACCTCCATTATTCAACCATCCCAAATCCCATACTATTCTTCTCACCAAGCCCACAATCATAAACAAATTCCAAAAGCCTCAAATCAGCTTCAATCTCAAGATTCATCATGAAACATCTGTGATAAGTTCCTTTAATATCAATCCTGCGCCTTTTAGCAGATTTCATATCAGGCTTTATCCTAACCCACCTTTCACCATCAAAATCCCCGTAAAATTTAACATATTTATTAATCAAATTTTTCTGAACACTTTCATAGAACCGCTCATCTCCAGGATCCAGATCCCATATCTTAAGTTTTCCCCCAACTTCTCGCTTTATTCTGGCCATAATTGGTGACATGGTTTTCATTTTCATATTTTCTTTAAAAATAGGTTTTTTTAGAAGTTCAATCTGCTCCACCAGTAGTTTATCACCTTTGAAATTTACTTCGGTGTTCTCAAGGTGCCCTTCTACGAGGCTTTTTATTAAGTCATCATTAGGAGAAGAAACATAGAATTCTAATTTTCCATTTCTGGAAATAATGCCCTGTTTTGTACGTTTAAATTGTGGAACGTAAATCTGTGAAAAAGTAAAAAATTTATAATCCTTTGAAAAATGAAGTTTTGCTGCTAAATCAAGGTCAGATATCTTACGATAAATAATAGCAGAAAGGATGTGGTTGTAATTATAAGGAATTAAATAATTACTCATTTGTGATGTTAGATTGATTTTCAATCTCATTGCTCTACATATTTTAATTTATTAAGGTACTATATAAATTTTAGTTCTCTTTTGTTAGTTAGTAGAATGTATTTTTCTAAATATTACTCATTCTGCTTATGTTTGAACTAAATATCATATAATTTTCCTTTATATGGTCTTTTTCAAGGAACATTCATTCATCAATTTATAACTATTTCATAATTCTTCTCTTTATGAAAATATACATGGATGGTATATTAATTTATACTGATTATCCCAGTTTTGATATTTATACTTTATTATTGAGTATAAATGACAACAATTATATGTAAAACATATAATGTATATATATCAACTGGAAAATAGGGAAAATAGGTTGATATGAACATAAAAATTATGGAGGTTTACTGTTGTCAAATGAATTAAAAGAAACTTCAAGAACTATTGAATTAGTATTAGGTATTGTTGGTGGAATTTTTGGATTATTAGGAGGAACATTTGCAGTTTTATTTGGCAGTTTCGCAGTGATGAAATAGTATTGTTAAGCATAAGTGCAATTTTAGCATAATTGTCGGGATAGTTGGTTCTATATATGTTACCAAAAATCCAAAGATAGGAGGAATTGTGCTAATAGTAAGTGCAATATGGTTATTAATAAGTATTTCACTATTTGGAGTGCTTGGAACTATATTGTTAAGTATTGCAGGTTTAGTAGCTGTTTTAAGAAAATAATAACATTCAGGAATTCAAGGAGATAAAAAAATGAGAAATAAATTTGTGATAGTTTTAGCAGTGTTTTTGATAATGGGAATTGTAGGAATAAGTGGTTGTACAGATAGTAACTCCAATAATGGGACTTCAGATTCTTCTTTAAAGGTATCCAACTTAGAAGTAGTATCTGAAGGATATGGTATGTATGATGTAAAAACCACCATAGTTCCTGATAAGGATTATGACTATCTCGAAATGGTTTTGATCTGGTACGATTCCAGCGGTGCTATAATTGAAAAAAATTCATTAGTTTGGAACATTAATAATGTCAAATCTGGCCAAACACTAAAAGTAACTGGTAATGGTTACATCACTGGCGACGAAGTGCCTGCTAAAGTAGATGTTTTAATCTTTGATACTCTATTCTCTGATGGGGACGAATCTAACGCCATATATAAAGAAACTGTTGAACTTTAATATTATTTTTTTTACTTTTTTTTGGTATAGATCTACATGATTTTTTTTACTTTAAAAAATCTAATTCAAATATAATAAAAAGAATCGATAATTAAAAGAGTAGTTCAAATTATAACAACAATATTTTTTAGAATTATTTTTAAAATCTTGAACTACTGATAATTTATGAGAAAAAATCGATATATATGTTAGTTTCAGGTTTAGATTGTAATATATAGTGAATTATTTAATTTATAAAAAACGAAAGTTTTCATTAACATATCATCAATATATTTCATATGTTCAAATAAGGAGAACTTTAACAAAATTTGAGGTATTTTAATATGAGGAAAGTAGTTTCACTTGAATTAAAAAACCGTATGAAACGTTTTAGGGATCATATGGGTAAAACAGATCCAGACTGGAAGGTGGCAGTAATCTTCAGTAAAATCAATCTATATTACTTCACAGGAACCATGCAGGACGGTATGTTAATTATTCCCCGGGATGATGAGGCCACATTCTGGGTTCGTCGAAGTTATGAAAGAGCATTAAATGAATCATTATTCCCAGATATCAGATCAATGAGAAGCTTTCGAGATGCAGCTAAATACAGTGAAAACCTTCCATCAACAGTTTATATAGAAACAGAAGTAGTTCCCTTAGCTTTATATCAAAGATTTCTAAAATACTTTCCATTCAACGATTTTAAACCAGTTGATGCTCAAATAGCAACAATTAGAACAAATAAAAGTTATTATGAGTTATCCAGGATGAGAAAGGCCGGTAAAATTCATCAACACGTACTGGAAGATATTGTACCTGAATTATTGGTGGAAGGTATGAGTGAGGCAGATCTGGCTGCAAAGTTATTTTACACACTGATTGAGGAAGGACATCACGGAGTAACTCGCTTTGGAATGTTTGATACTGAGATGATTTTAGGCCAGATCTGTTTTGGTGAAAGTTCCATTTATCCATCATCCTTTAACGGTGCGGGAGGAGGTTATGGTATGGGTCCAGCAGTCCCCCTTATTGGAAGCCGTAAACGTAAGTTAAGAAAAGGAGATCTGGTTTATATTGATGTGGGATGTGGGGTGGAAGGTTACAATACTGATAAAACTTGCACCTACATGTTTGGAGAATCACTTCCCCAACCTGCTCTGGATCTGCATGATAAGTGTGTCGCTATACAAAACGAAATAGCAGGTATGTTAAAACCAGGAGGCATACCATCTGAAATTTACAGTACCATCATAAACTCTTTAGATGAGGATTTTCTAGAAAATTTCATGGGCTATGGTAATCGTAAAGTCAAATTCCTGGGCCATGGCATAGGATTATTAATTGATGAATGGCCAGTAATTGCCCAAGGTTTTAATGAACCTCTTCAGAAAGGAATGGTATTAGCGGTAGAACCAAAACATGGAATTAAAAACATAGGAATGGTGGGAATTGAAAATACTTTCATTGTCGCTGGTAATGGTGGAGACTGCATTACTGGAACCAATCCCGGTTTAATACCAGTATTTTGAAAAAATCTCTTAAAGTTGGTTATTTTCCATATCTCTATATTAATATAGGACCTAAAACTAAATGTTGATATGTTATGAAAAACAAATTCTTAACATAATAAGCTAATTAAATAAATAAAGCGCATTTTTCTTGAAAATAATTAAATATTCATAATACAACTATCTACTAGCAGAATAGTTGTTATTTTTATAAGGAGTTGTTAATAGTGGCTGAAATATCATCAAAGGAGTTATACGAGTTTAAAAGGACAATCAATGAGTTGTCTGATAAAAAAGGAAGGGGAACAGAACTCGTATCAGTATATATTCCTCCAGATCGCCAGGTTAGTGATGTGGTAAAACACATGCGAGAAGAACTGAGTCAAAGTGCTAACATTAAAAGTAAACAGACTAAAAAGAATGTTCAATCTGCAATAGAAGTTATAATGCAGCGATTAAAACTTTTCCCAAAACCCCCGGAAAAGGGGTTAGTTCTATTTGTGGGAATGATCCCGAAAGGTGGCCCGGGAACAGAGAAGATGGAAACTTATGTTTTTGAACCTCCAGAGCCTATAAAAACTTACACATATCACTGTAACTCAGAATTTTTCCTGGAACCTCTACAGGAGATGCTGGGTGACAAAGAAATATATGGGTTGGCAGTTATTGATAGGAAAGAAGCAACTGTTGCTGTTCTCAAGGGAAAAAGGATCGACATAGTTAAGACATTAACCAGTGGAGTTCCTGGTAAGCATAAGGCCGGTGGACAGTCACAGAGAAGATTTGATCGTTTGATTGACCTGGCGGCGCACGAATTTAAGAAAAGGATCGGAGAGACTATAAACGAAGCTTTTCTAGCCATACCTGAAATGGAAGGGGTTATAATCGGCGGACCTGGTCACACCAAGGAAGAATTTGTGAAAGGAGATTATCTGCATCATGAAATAAAAAATAAAGTTATAACAACGGTTGACACCTCTTATACTGGTGAATTTGGTATAAGAGAAGTTATTGAAAAATCCATGGATGTTTTAGCTGAAATTGATGTTATGCGTGAAAAAAAGCTGGTCCAGAAATTTTTAACTGAACTGGTAAGTGATGAAGGATTGGCTTCTTACGGTGAAGCAGAAGTTAGAAAAAACCTGGAAATGGGTGCTGTGGAAGTTTTATTACTGTCAGAAGATATAAATTCTAGAAGAGATAAGTTTGAATGCCCTTCATGTGGATTCATAGATGCTAAAACATTTAAGAACACTAAAACAGAAAGTGAAGAGAATTGTCCTCAGTGCGGGGAAAAAATGAATCTAATAGAAAGTAAGGATGTAATTGATGATTTTGTGGAGATGGCAGAAGAAGTGGGATCTGAAGTTGAAATAATATCCACAGAAACTGAAGAAGGAATGCAGCTTCTAAAAGCTTTTGGAGGTGTAGGTGCAGTTCTCCGTTATAGGGTTTAATATTTTTTTCTGGGAATTAATGTTTCCAATTATTTTTTATCTATTTTATATCTCCTAAATTAAGATTTTAATTCTAATTGAAAAAATAAAATAAAATTAATAGTTATTTCGTGGATATGAATGGCTCATCCTAGCCTTCGAACTCGAATTAAAGATTCCACAGGAACATTTTCAACTTCACTTATTCCTTTTTTATCTATTAAAACTGTTACCAGCAATGGTTCGGCATTGAGATCTTTTAAGATGTTTACCACTTCTTTTATGGTCCTGCCGCTGGTTATTACATCATCAACAATAACTACTTTTTTGCCTTCCACTGATGCAAAGTTACTGCTTATAGCTCCTTTAGCATCTTCACCTTTTCTATGTTTTTTTGGGTGAAAAACAGCTATTGAAGTTTCCCATCCAGTTTCAACGTTTATTATATCGGCCATCATGGTTGCAAAGGGCACACCACTTACCGCAATACCCATTATAACGTCTGGTTCATTGTATTTCAAGGCCATATCAGCCAAGGCTGCTGAGACATATTTTAATCTAGCGGAACTCCCTCCTAAGCTTTCCCAATTAATTGCAAAATCAACGGGAACATCTTGTGATTTACTCCCAACTTGTTTCCCACTCACCTGTAATATAAGCCAGCGAGCAGTATCTTTTGATACATTTAGTTCATCTGCTATTTCTCCGGTTGTAAAACCTCTGCTTCGCAGTTCTGAAGCTTTTTTTATGAGTTCTTCGCTCATTAAAACACGTCCTACTTTTTTATATATTTAATAGTCATTAACTTTAACAGGTATTTCTTTCCGGGCAGATTCCATAGCCGCAAGAACCCCTTTCAAAGCATAAATACCGTCTTCACCAGTTATGGCTGGTGTTTCATCATTGATTATTGAACTTAAAAAGGAACTGAGTTCTTCTTTTAATGGTTCCTTCTGAGCAACCCCAATTTTTTGAGTAAATTTCCCATAAACATCAACTGTTTGATCAATGTAGTCCAGAGATATAATACCGTCAACACCGGTTATTTCCAGTTCTCTTTTTTTGTACGGTGTAAGCCAGTTTACTTCAAGCATGCCTATTATTCCACTTTCAAATTTAGTCATAATCTCTGCATGATCTTCGTATTCACATGTTTCAAGAATACTTCCCATGTTGGCATAGATCTCTTTTATGGGGTCATCTAAAAGATAATACATCACATCAAGATCATGAATGGCCAAATCTACTGTTACTCCCACATCTTTAATTCTCGGAGGAAATGGCCCGACCCTCTTTGCTGAGGTTGAAACAACATTACCTATGGATCCATCCTGTATAAGAGCCTTAGCTTCATCTACAACTGGATTAAATCGTTCTACATGCCCTGTTGCTAACTTTAAATCGCTTTTTTTAGCAGCTTTCACCATTTCTCTTGCTTCGGTTAGGGTAAAAGCTATGGGTTTTTCCACTAAAACATGTTTTTCATGTTCTATAGCGTCCATTACAACCTGATGGTGATGTGTTGTTGGTACACATACACTTACTGCCTCTATTTCAGGTATTTCAAGCACATCTTTATAATCTTTATAACTGGCGGTATTGTATGTAGCAGCTACTTCATCAGCTTTATCTTTCATCAGATCTGACACCGCTAAAAGGTTTGCATTCTCTATTCTTGAGTATACTCTAGCATGATTGAGACCCATGGCTCCAACACCAATGACACCCACATTAACTTCCTTCAATCGTAATCCTCCTTCATAATCTTGGCAGCATCAACGCCAATTTTTTCAGCATCCTTAATAGAACTATCTAATTTCACCTGTGATAAAATTTCTCCTTTTTGAGAAAGTAATATACTGTAAAGATTTAATTTATTTTGTTTTATTCTTGCAATAACCCCAAGAGGCCACTGGCATCCGACTCCTAACTCTCCAAGCACAGTTTTCTCAGCCAAAACTTCTTGGGAAGAATTATAATGATTCAATCTGTTTAATACTTCTTTTTTTTCACTATCTGCCCTTGTTATTACAGCTAAGGCGCCCTGACCAGCGGCAGGAGTGATATATTCAAGAGAAAATTTTTCTTTTACGTGTTTGGATAAGCCCAACCGGTTTAAACCAGCTTCAGCCATTATGGTTGCATCGCATTCGCCCTTATAAACTTTTTTTATTCTAGTTTCTACATTTCCTCTTAAAGGTTTTAATTTAAATTTCTTTCCATGATGGTTACAGAATGCTTCTCTTCTTAAACTGCTGCTTCCTAAAGTGAAACCATTTGACAGTTCTTCCCATTCATAGTTAGATATCAAAACATCATGGGGTGATTCTCTAGGTGGAACTGCAACTATCTCCAGGTCAGGGTCTAATTCTGTTGGAACATCCTTTAAACTGTGTACTGCAAAATCCACCTCTTCATTTAGCACATATCTATCAAGTTCCTTGGTAAAAAGACCTTTAGCATCAATATTATACAACTGTGAATCAGTTATTTTATCGCCAGTCGTTTTAACAATTTTAATTTCTATATCTTCTTGAGTAATTTTTGATAATTCATTGACTACATAATTTGTTTGTACTTGTGCTAATTTGCTTCCTCTTGTCCCAACCTTCAATGCACCATCTCCAATAAAAACAATAAGATACTGTATTAAACAATAATTTTTCTTTTATAATAATAGATAATTTTCTATTTAGAAAGATTCATTAGTTCTCTTTTATAAAATTTGTTATCTCATATTAATATCAGCAAAATTTGATCTGTAAATCAGAAGTATGGTCTTAGATCCGCTTGCCATAGCAGATTCAAGGGCATCATCAATATTCCTGTGATATTCTGCATTTCTATTTATTTTAGATTTTATACTCCTACCTAAGTCATCGGTTAGGATCAATTTTATATTTTTAGGGGTGTTATCTAGGAAATCTGCCGCCATTTCTTCATTGATTTCTTCACAGGTAATTCCATATCTGCCCCCCAAAATTACTGCACAATCTTTGTAAGGGGAGATCATTTCAAATGATTTTTCAACAGCTTTAACATTTATCCCCGGATTTATTTCTTCAATAATTGTAATTTTGCCTATCTTTTTTATAGATGTACGTCCCTTTATTCCTCTATAATTCTTTAAACCTCTTTGAATGGTTTTGATTGGCACTTCTAAAATTAATGAAGCACACACAGCCGAGAGAACATTGTTGAGATGATGTTCTGCCGGGGCAAAGGTTGAAACATCAAATTCAGTATTTAAAAGCCTGCCGTTTATGGTTTTTAAGTTATTAATTACTGCCTTAAAGTGGGTATTATCCAATCCAAAATTAACATTAGAAGCCCCCACATCTACTTTGGTTAGATCATCTTTGTAGCCGAATGTAATGGTTTTTTGGCTAAAACGGGAATATTTTGACTTAAATGCATCATAATCACAGGCCACCATTTTACTATTAAATATCTGGGATTTGGCCATGCTAGCTGTTTTAGTTCCACTGGCTATAGAATAATCTTCAGCCAAATTGGTTAAAATTCCCACATCAGCCAGACCAGTTCCACCGAGAGATGTTTCCAGTATAAAGATACCTATTTCGAAATTTTCAGCCAGTTTACAGGCTTTGATGATGTTGGCAGGAGTTATGCTTATATTATTTACTAATAAATGGGTTTTACCATCAATCAGAGCTTCAATACCTAAACTACTTAAAACCAGTGGATTTTGTTCCTTAAATATCTCTTTTAACATCCACACAACACTGGTTTTGCCCTTAACTCCAGTAACTTCAATAACCGGGACCTTGATCCGAGTGGATAATAAAAGTTTAACGGCTTCATGATGAGTTATCTGATTTTTTTCTTCTACAGTAGAATGTACTGGAGCCACAACAAGTAAATCTTCTTCGTCAGGGATTTTATCAACAAAAATTAGTCCTTTTTTAGTTAATACATTAATATCTTCTTTTTTTAAAGTTTTATAAATATCATAAGCATAAACTTTATCTAAATCTTTTTTTAAGAATTCTAAGGCAATTTTTATTCCGCCGTGGGTCATGTCAACTATTAAGACTTTCATCTGGATAACTCCTCCACATAAAATAGAATAAAATTAGAAAAAAACTTTTCAGGGGCTTATTCCGCCTTCTGTTAATTTTTCTCTAACTCTCCTATAAAATCCTTTGGTTAAACGAACAAAAAAAGCATAATTATCCGATTTTTTAAATATTACTTCGTCCATATAATTAATTTCTTCTTCAAATTGACCATCTATAACTGCCATGGCCTTTTTACCTTTTCTAAGCAGTTTTACCTTAATCTCACTCTGATTGGAAACAACAAAAGGCCTTGCACCCAATTTAAATGGACATATAGGTACTATAATAAATGCGTTAACGCGTGGATCTACTATAGGACCCCCTGCAGACATTGCATAAGCAGTCGACCCGCTCGGCGTTGCAATTATAATTCCATCAGCCCTTAATTCTTCTACAATTTCATCATCAACACATATTTCTATATGTAACATCTTAGCAGGTTTTCGGGTCAAAATAACCACTTCATTAAGTGCAGATGGTAATTCATGGTAGTGACATACTCTCAGTTGCATTCTTTTTTCAATGAAATAGTTACCAGCTAAAACTTCTTCTATTGCACTAAATGCATTTTCAGGTTCAATTTCTGTTAAAAAACCCACAGTACCCATGTTAATACCAAATATAGGAATTCGTTTACCATTGATAAAATTTTGAGTTCTCAGAAGGGTTCCATCACCACCAACAGCTATGATCATGTCTACATCCATTTTCTCCAAGTCACAACTTAATTCCTGATATTTATCTAGTTTAGAAAAAAGAGAAGAATCTATAGTAATATTGATCTTTTTTTCTAAAAGGAATTCAACTATTTCATCTGCTAATTTAATTGCGCCCTCTGTATCAAGGCGTGCAACAATACCAATATCCATTATATGCCCCCCATCACATCTAATATATCCCTATGAAGTTTTTTGTTACCTGCAGCTAAGATAGATGTTTTATCTTTCACAGTTAGTTTGCCATTAATAATTTCATTATTTAAATCTGTAACAATTCCACCAGCTTCTTCAACGATTAATTTACCAGCCGCAATATCTACTATTCTTAAGTTATCCCTCAAGTCGATAAATGCATCGTAAGTCTTGTCTGCTACGTAAGATAGTTCTATGGCAACTGAACCCATTATCCTCATCCTTCTTAGTCTTTTACAGAGATAATCTAATTTTTTCACATTGGTACCATAAATAAAAGCACCGACCAGAGAGTTATTCAGTTTATCGATAGTGGAAGGAACGGCATTTTTACCATTAATAAATGATCCCTGACCTTTAACTGCTTCATAAAGATCTCCTGTTGCTAAATTTTTAACATAACCCATATTAACATTGTTAATTGTAGGATACTCTTTACTTTTAGTCTTGGCTACTGCAATGGAAATACCGTAAGCAGGCATATTTTTTACTGCATTGGTGGTTCCATCGAGAGGATCTACTACGAAATAAACTTCAGAAGGTTCATTTTCAATCTTTAACTTACCAATCTCTTCACTTATAAGTGTAACAGGCAGTTCAAGATCTTTTAATACTTTAATAACTTCAGTTTCAGCTTTAATATCAATAAGTTTGGTAGGAGTACCGTCAGCTCCCATCATTACTACTTTACCTGCCTTTTTCTTACCGACATAGGGGGATACAGCTTTTTCGACTTGGTTAATTATTTTTTTGGAAACATCCATCCAGAATTGTGTATCATCTTTTTTCATAATTTTACTCCAAATAAACCACTGCAGCTACAGCAGAACCCCAATTTTTAACGGTATGGTTAGTTTCTTCTACTATGATCTCATTAATCTGCAGAGATCGTACATCCATCATATATTTAACCATATCCACAGCTTCTTCTCTTATCTTAATTGGATCTGCATTTATTCCAGAATTTTCTACCACACAACCAAAATCATCTGATTTTGCTACAGCAATAACTGCAGTTATATGGTCACCTTTTTTATCGGAGGTTACATGGGATAAAACACAGTTTACCATAGATCCTGGTGTTAATTTTGGAAGTTTTACTATTTTTGTTCCCTGGGGGATAATGCTGGAAACTTTAATTAAATTTACATCGCCGATTCCTGCGTCTAAAAGTGCATTGTCGAATGCATTGAGTTTGGTTGGTCCTTCTGATTTTCCTGTTGTTATAGATATATTCATGGTAGTACCCTAAAATTTTGTTTGTAAAGTGAATTTCATGTGGTATCTATATATAATTCCTTATTTATACAATGAATTTTATAATTATAATGAAATTAAAGTAACGGTCAATTAATATCAAAATTTATATTATTGATTAAATTAACTATTAGATTACTGCAATCTAGTTGATTTACAATTTATTCAGATTTTATAATGTCTGTTTAATTCATATTTTGAGATAAACGCATTTCATAGGTTTGAATATAATAATTTAGATTTATATTAAAAATAAGAATCTAATTACATTTAAAATAATTATCGGAGGAAGAATTATGTCAAAAAAAGTGGTAGAAGTTAAGACTTTAAAAGTAGGTAAATATGTCATATTAGATGGTGAAGCATCAAAAATAACCAGTATCCAGACCTCATCACCAGGAAAACACGGATCAGCCAAGGCCAGAGTTGAAGCTGTGGGAATATTTGACAATCAAAAGAGGAGTATTGTAAAACCAGTGGATACAAAAATTGATATACCCATAATTGATAAAAGAGTTGGTCAGGTTTTAGCATTAATGGGGAGTGATGTTCAATTAATGGATCTGGAAACTTATGAAACCTTTGAATTGCCTATCCCTGACGAACTAAGTGATAAGTTAATTGAAGGGGCAGAAGTCGATTATATTATGGCACTGGGTAATAAAAAATTAATGAGAATAAAATAATATAGATAATTGATATTGTTATTCTTGATTAAAATGAGTATAAGTATTATGAGAGAATCATTACTTCTTTATATTTATAAAGGGAAATTTTATGCTTTTTTATACTCATAATAACTCTAAATTTGCCTTTTCATTGGATGAAAATGAATTTCAAGATTCTAATTTAAAGGCAGAATATTATGATAAAGATTGCTGTGGTATTTTAGGAGTGCCCTTTGATAGTTCCAGCACCTACAAAACTGGTTCAAGATATGGACCAGCATTAATACGTCAAGCCTCCTATAATTTTGAAAGATACAATCTTACTCTTGATAAAACTTTAGAAATTCCCGTACATGACTTGGGCGATGTGGAGATAATTCCTGGAAATTTTAAAAGAACCTGCCAAAAAGTTGAATCAACAGTTAAAGATCTTATCCATCAAAAAATTACCCCAATTCTTTTAGGCGGCGAACACAGCATTACATATCCTGCTTTAAAGGCTATGGGTGTGGAAGATGTAACGGTTATTCATTTTGATGCTCATATGGACATGGCAGATAAATATATGGGCGAAAAATATTCACATGCAACCGTAATGAAAAGGATTTATGATTTAAATCCAAAAAATATTATTCAAATAGGAGTCAGGTCATGCTCTTCTCCTGAGAAACTGTTTGCTGATGAGAACAATATAAAATACTACACTTCGCAGGATGTTTACAATAACTTCAGTACAATAACTGAAACAATAGATGAAATAAATGGAAAAATCTATATATCTGTAGATATAGATGTTCTAGATCCTTCATTTGCACCATCCACCGGAAATCCAACGCCTTGTGGTTTAAATCCATTCCAAATGGAGAAATTAATATCTGCCCTGGCCCAAAAAGAGGTAATGGGCATGGATCTGGTAGAAGTAGCTTCCAATCAACTTGGAGATATAACTGCTATAAATGCTGCAAAGATTATTTACGATTTTCTTTGTGTCAAGAGTTAATCTCAAAATACATTTTTTTTATTTAATATTGATTATATTGATTTTAAACAGTTAATTTAGTGCATAATCAAAATTTATAATATATAATAAGTATTCTAATTTTAACATAATTTTTTATTTTTATTATTCAATTAACAAAAAAGATTTTCAGCTTTATCTTTATAATACTATTAGATAAAATAGCTGATTAAGACTAACTATTATACTATATAAATCATATTTTCTGGAAGAAGTTTAAAGAGGAAACAATATGGGGAAAAAAGAATTATTGGAAGAAATAGATGAGATAACCAAGGACAATATAGCTAGAGCTTGGTGGATGGAAGATTTCAAGGCAGAAAATATTCCAGAAGAAGTTTTAGAACATATCATTAATTATAAAAATAGTTCTAAGGCATTTGGAGAGAGAATGCACTCTCGTCTTCAGGATCTTATAGACAATCCAGATTCTTACACCCCCAGTTACAAGAAGCGTTATCAAAACCTGATCAAACACTGTTCATCCCTTACAGCCCTGCAGGCTTATGCCTTAAATCATTTATTGGGTATGGATAGCAGTCGAAAATATCAAAATGTGCCTGAAGAGGCAAATCTTCAGTTTCCTCAGGATTTTACACCGCAATTAGGTTATCAGGTGGGATGGCACTTTTTTGTTGGAAACTGCACATCTGATGAAGGAAAAGATTATGGCATATTAGTTTCGTTTTATCGTTACTCCTTGCTACCACCTCCTATTGCCAGAAACTTCGGATTAACCGACATGGAAAACCAGATATGCGAACTTCAGTTAGCCGTGGCTGAAGCTGGAGGAGAACACATTCAAGCCAAACCATTCGCTGTATCAGGTACAACTGGTGTGCTGAAGACAAAAAACCAGCCGTTTGAGTATTCGATAGGAAAAAACAGGATCAAATCCCAAAATAAAGATGAATTATTTCCTCTCGGTGTACAGGCATGGGGTGTTAACCAGGGAGGGGAAAAATCAGTAGAAATAGAGGTGGATCTACAACTATCCTCCAACAAAGAATTGCTCCTACAGGGAAATAAAGGATGTTTGCCGTGTTGTTGTTCCATTGGAACACTCTACTATTCAGCCACTAATCTGAGTCTAGAACCCGGAAGTATCCTTAAGATTGATGGTAAAGAAATTCAGCTCTGTGAAGGTAAATTCTGGCATGACCATCAGTGGGGTAATGCATTGGAACCACTTGGAAATCCTCGTTGCGAGGTAATGAGGGCAGCTAATAACCTTACAAAGCCATCTCGCTCCAGAGGATGGGATTGGTTTATGGCCCAGTTTGAAGGTGATAGAGAGATCACCATGTATGCACCCCATACTGATACAAATTTGAAATTTTATCATCAGACCGGAGTTCAACCTCCAAATACAATGGATGTGGCAGTAGCGGGACAATTCATAGATAAAGACCATACTATAATAGATGTAAAAGGTAGATTAATGGTTGACGAGTGGGTTAAAAGTAAAAAATCATCAGATCCCCACCAGTACTTTATTACCAATACCTGGTACCCTAACAAATGGGAGTTTCAGTTTGAAGATATGGTCCCCGAAGATATTCGAAACTTCGTCATGACACCCATAGTTGAGGGAGGACAAACCGGTTACAATGCTAGCGGGGCACAATATTCAGAAGGAGGAGTGTATATTAAGAATCCGAATGGAGATTTAATAGGTAAAGGTTTCGCAGAGTCTGTTTACTATGCTGATTCCCTTCCCAACATGCTTAATTTAGCCGGAATCTCAGACACCCCCGAGATGAGAGAACTGGTAGAAAAACCTTTACCATCTGCATATCTGAAGTTAAAAAGTTTTTTATATCTTGCTTGGCCATCTAACCAGAAAAAACTTAAAAAAATTCTTAAAAAATGTGTTGAACAGGGACTACCTACAGTCATGATTGGTTAGGGGTTTACACGAGTAAAAATCAGGAAAATAATTATAATATTCTTTTTAACTTTTTTTTGACGAAGGCTAATACTTTTATAAACATTGTATACATAATACATTAAATAAGATTTAATTTTACTAACATTTAATTAATGATGTGAGGATTTGCCATGAATACGAGAGAAGTGGAACTTTCAGGACATATAATCGATTCTCTAATGCTTCCCAAGACATTGGATATTATAATGGATATGGGAGGAGATTTTAAAATTCTTGAATTTCAGGTAGGTAAACAAAAAACCGATACCAGTTATGCCAGAATTATGGTTGAAGGAAAAGATCCCACTCATTTAAACGAGATTCTCGACGAATTAAGCGAAATTGGAGCCACCATAGCTGAAATTAGAGAAGTAAAACTTCAAAAATCTGAAAAAGATAAAGTACTTCCTACAGATTTTTATTCCACAACAAATCACCCAACTTCTATACGCTACAATCAGGAATGGATTCCAGTTGAAAATATAGAGATGGATTGTATGATAGTTTTAGATTCAGAGGCTAAAAGAGCATACTGCAAACCGATGGGTCGCATAAAAAAGGGTGATCTTGTAGTTGTTGGACGTGAAGGTATAAAAGTAGAACCTCCTGAAAGGCCTAGAGGAAAACAGGGAGTTTTTGAATTCATGGGAAGTGATGTATCCTCAGAAAAACCAGTAACAACCATCATTAAAAAGATAGCTAAAGAAATTAAGGAGATTAAAGCTAGAGGTGGTAAGATAGGAATTGTAGGAGGTCCTGCAATTGTTCACACTGGATCTGCACCCGTATTGTCACAGATGATAAGGGAAGGATACATTGACGTGTTATTTGCTGGAAATGCCCTAGCTACCCATGATATTGAAAATGCAATTCACGGGACATCACTGGGAATGTGTGTTAAAACCGGAGAAGCAGTGGCCCGAGGGCACAGACACCACATATATGCTATAAATGAAATTAACCGGGCAGGTTCCATAAAAAAGGCCGTAGAAAAAGGAATTCTTAAAAAAGGGATAATGTACGAGTGTGTGAAAAATAATGTTCCGTTTGTGCTCGCTGGTTCTATAAGAGATGATGGCCCACTACCTGATGTCATAACTGACGTAATAAACGCACAAGATGCCATGAGGACCTATGTACAGGACGTTGATATGGTGATAATGATTGCTACCATGCTCCACTCCATAGCAACAGGTAATATCCTCCCTTCACAGGTAAAAAGTATTTGTGTGGATATAAATCCTGCTACAGTAACTAAACTTGCGGACAGGGGAAGTGCTCAAGTTGTAAGTATTGTTACTGATGTAGGAGCGTTTTTACCCATTCTTCTAGAGGAACTCCACAAGGATGATTCTAAGTAGAAATTTAAATCAAAAAATATTTTTTTTTTTATTTGGTTATGGTTACTCTGGATCTAAAATAATAAACAGCTAAAAAGACTAAAAACAAAACAATAAGATCTATAACGCTGTGTAATATATTGGGAATGATTATACCCACATTATCGAGTGAATTCAATATTAATAATATTGCAATTGCTGATAAAAATGTTAATATACTTTTTTTAACATAATCATATCTTAAAAAAAGGTCTGCTTGCATTTGTTCTTTTTGGAATGTTAAGAATATCCAGAAAACAAAAGCTATGCTGGCTAAAACAACCAAAAATACTATTATCCTAAGAATATATTGAAATTCCATTTTCACACCTATTATTTATTTATTAGTCAGTTTATATAATTGTTTAGTAATGGAGGGACTTGAATGATAAAAGGAAATATTTTAAATGTTTTCACAGAGGAAATATATCCGGCTGAAATCACAATGGAAAATGGTATAATCAAATGCGTAAAACCAGTTAAAGAAGATTTAAAAGGTTGCATCGTACCAGGTTTTATAGACGCCCATATCCACATTGAAAGTTCAATGATCACACCTTCAAGGTTTGCAGAAGTCGTAGTGCCCCATGGTACTACAGGAGTGGTTGCTGATCCCCACGAAATAGCTAATGTAATGGGAATTGGGGGAATAAAATACATGATAAACGATTCATCATCAGTACCACTCAAAGTATTCTTCACTGCACCATCATGCGTCCCGGCAACACCGTTTGAAACTTCTGGTTCTGTTTTAAGTTCAGTTGAAATTGATAAACTACTAAAAAATGATGAAATAGTGGCATTAGGGGAGATGATGAATTTTCCCGGTGTAATAGGGGAAGACCCAGAAGTATTAAAGAAGATTGAAACCGCTAAAAAACATAGAAAACCAGTTGATGGTCATGCGCCACTTTTAACTGGATCGGACTTATGTAAGTATATTGCAGCAGGAATATCCACTGATCATGAATGTACCAATCCTCGAGAGGCACGGGAGAAAAGACAGAAAGGTATGAAAATAATGCTAAGGGAAGGATCATCTGCCAAAAATTTAGCCGACCTCCTATCCGTAGGCGGAGATTTTATTGTTTCTGATGACAAGCACCCTGAAGATCTACTCCAGGGACATATAGACGTCATGTTACGAAAAGCGATAAAATTAGGCCTGGATCCAGTGAAAGCTATTAAAATGGTAACTTTAAACCCGGCTCAACATTACAGCTTAAATAATGGCGCTATACAGCCAGGTAAATCAGCTGACCTGGTGATTGTAGATGATATCGAAAAATTAAATGTAAAAAAAGTTTATATCGGAGGGGAACTGGTTTCAGAAAAAGGTAAAGTACTCTTTAATGTAAAACCGCTCACCGTCGAGAGCACCTTTATTCTTAATAAAAAAACAGGTAAGGATTTTGAAGTATCCTCTACTAATGACGCTGAGAAAGTAAGGGTAATTGATGTTATTGAAGGACAACTTTTAACTGAAGAATCTGAAGAAGTTCTACCAGTAGAAAATCACAATATTCAACCAAAAGTAGGTGAAGATATTCTAAAAATTGCAGTGGTTGAAAGGTATGGCCATAACCGAATTACTAACGCTTTTATACGTGGATTTGGACTAAAAAACGGAGCCATAGCTTCCAGTGTTGCTCATGATTCACACAACATTATTGTGGTTGGAAGTAATGGAAAAGACATGGCCCATGCAGTTAATTTAATTCTAGAGAACAAAGGCGGACTATCTGCAATTGATGAGACTAGCTGTTATTCATTAAAACTTCCAATAGCAGGACTTATGAGCGTCGAGAGTGCGGAAGAAGTCTCTTTGAAACTTAAAAATTTACACCAGGCGGCAAAGGCCATGGGTTCTAATCTGGAATCACCATTTATGACTCTGTCCTTTATGGCGCTGCTAGTAATTCCCAAACTTAAAATAAGTGATCAGGGCCTTTTTAATGGGGAGTCGTTCCAGTTTGTTGATTTGATAAAATAAATTAATTGAATACAAATGGAAGTTAAAACAATTAATATTTTAAAGTATGTTTTAGACTCGTATAATTCCTGTAATTCCTAAAAATGCCATCACCAGACCAAATAAAGCACCTAAATATCCTACATATTTAAATTGATCAATTTTGGGCTGGAAAAATGCAAAAAGACCGAATAAACAGAATTGGAATAATAGAATAGGGTCGTGTGAAGTAAAGGCTGTAAAACCTAAAAATCCCAAAAATCCCAGAAATCCCAACATCCATTCTTTACTATCATTGTTTTCCATTTTTCTCACTTCCTAAAAATTATTCTATTTATAAATAGATTATTTTTTAGATATTTATGCTAAATTATCTATTTTCTAATTATTTTAAATTTATCTTTCAATAGAATCTAATAGATTTTGCATTGCTTTTTTATGTTTTGAGCCCCCAACTTTATTTACAAGCTTAGACATTTCTCTAATCCTCTCAATGTATTGGAGACGAGTATCTTTATCAACCAATTCAAGTCGAGTAAGATAAATTAAGGATTCTATTACAGCAAAAGAAGCACGGTTAAATGGTTTTACACATTTTTCATTGATGATAACTTCTTTTGCATAGGCTTTTATTATACTTAATCGGGACACACCCAGTTGATCTTTTTTTTCAACTTCTTTTATATCAGTTAATTCTGTTATAAAAAATCCATCTGCATTCCTCAGTACAAATTGGTCTTTATACTTTTTGAAATACTCTGAGGAAGGATCTGAAATTGTGCATTGGACAAATGTCTCTGGATCTTTAACTATATTAACCACAAATTTTTTTTGTAATTTAATATTGTCCAAAGTGTGAGAGCCATGGTGCAAGTAAACGATAATTTCCTCTTCACTTTTACATATAACTCCTATTGGGGCAGCATTAGGAATGTTATCTACATTTTTAGTGGTAATGATAGTTTCATAAAGTAATCCTTTCTGCATTCCCACTTTTCTAATATCAACCATTTCTCTTTTCATCTGAACACATTACCAGTTAATGTACCATCTATTATGCAATCAAAATCTAATTTTTTGTCCCATTCCGCTTTTTTAAACATGTCCATATAGCATAGGCCTATTAGCTTTCCATCTTTTTTAAGGATTTTATCCACCAGTTCCTGGATCTCCTCAGCACTAATATTACTTTTTGGCATGGAAAGCCCGCCTAAAAGAGCAACAACTTCTGCTTCTGGATCTGCACTGACTGTAAGTTGCATACCCTCTGGTTTTAACTCTAATTTTTTAGCACTTTCAATATCTTTACCAGTTATAAAAATAGATTCTTTATCTCTTATAGCGTAAGCAAAGAGTTCTGCAAAAGGAGTGCACACGCCAGGCATTCCTACAAATGTTACTTTATCTGCATTGGCAACTTCCTCTTTAAAAGCTAAAAGATTTCCAGTTAATCCTTTAAATTCCTTAATTTTTTCCATGTTATCACTAAAATCTAATTAAGTATTGGAAGTATATAAAATTCTCGGAATAAATTGAATTAAGTAATAATCTCATAAAAAATCTCCATATCAAATTTTATCTAAAATAATTAATGGGCTACCTATCCAGAAAAAATCGCAGTAAATGAGGTTTTTTCAGAATTTTCTGGATTTTTAAGAAATTAATAAAGATTATATGAAATTAATTCCATATTCTATGTCATGGAAATTCAGAATCTAAAAAATGCAGCAAAGATACTTCAAAGTTCCAAGGAGTTTGCCAATTTAATCCCAGAGGTTAGAAGCAATATTGTAATGGCCAAAAAAGATGCAAAAACTGTACTGGATGTTGCAGGGATTCCAGGGCGTATCACCACTGTAGATAATAAACCAAAAGTGTTTACCACACCAGATTTCGGCGCATCATCGCACATGGCCCGTTTAGTTTTGAATATTATGAAATATGATTCTTCTAAAAGAAGTGCATTGAATTTAAGATACGATGAAGGATTGATAGACATCTGCACTAAATTAGGGCTCAATGTTTCTTATTATGATCGAAGAGAAGAACCAGATGATGTAAGAAAAATAGAAGGAGGAACTATTCCATGGGGGGTTAAATCAGCCGTTGATAGAATAGGAAAAGTTCCCGATGTAATTTATCACACAGGTGATTGGGGTAAGGAGCCTTCTATGGTTTTAATTGGTAATGACGCTGTAGATGTAGCTAAAATGGCAGTGTGTATTGCCAGACTTTTTAGTAAAAGGGAGGGTTACAAAGTTCTTTTTGCACCTTCCCGCGGTTCATATCCTTCTAAAAAGCCAGATGTTCCTTGTTTGTTTTGTGCTATTGCAGGTAATGATCCTAACGTTCCTTCCAGAGTTCTTTATAATGATGGAGAGAATATGGTACTTATGAACATATTTCCTTATAACAGGGGCCACTTAGAGGTTGTTCCAGTTAGCCATGTAACTGATCTAATAGACCTCGACCCAGAATCACTTAAAAACTTATTTATCATGATCCAAAAAACTATAAAGCTTGTGAGGAAAGTCATGCAACCAGCCGGTATAAATGTTGGGATAAATCTGGGTATAGCTGCCGGAGCAAGTGTTGAACATCTTCATGTACATGTTCTACCTAGATTCAAAATGGAATCTGGTTTTATGGAGACAGTTGCAAATACAAGGGTTATAGAAGAGACTATTGACGAGACCTACGCCAAATATATGGATAATGTTGAAATTCTAAAAGATTAAAAAGAACTTTTTTTAGGATTTTTTATTATTAGAAGTAGTTCTTATTGAGAATTAGAATACCTTAAAATAAAGTAAAAGATTGAAAAAAATTCAAAAAAAAGAATATGTCTAATTAATCTATGTTTACTTTGAATTTTTCTGCTTTTTCTACTTTTGGGAGTTCTACAGTTAAAATACCGTTATCAAATTTGGCAGAAGCGCCTTTAACTTTTATTTTTGCAGGTAAAACCATAGATCTTCGAGCTTCACCGTATTTTCTCTCTTTCTTTATAAAATTAGCCTCTGAAACTTTACTTTCTTCTTCAAATTTGGCCTGGATATCAATGGTATCTTCAGTGAGGTTAATATTTATATTATCTTTACTGACACCGGGAAGATCAGTTTTAATTATTATAGACTCTTCAGTTTCTATTACATCCATATTGGGCTTGGCAGGGATTGAGTTAGCGTAATCTGACACTCTTTTTTCAACTTCTTGTTGCATCTCTTTGACATTGCTTAATATGTCTTCAAACATTTTTTCTGCAGTGGTTTTACGTTTTTCAACTTTATCTTTCCCTTCTTCAATTTTGGCTTTTATTTCTTCCTTTTTTTCATCCTTTTCAGGCATATCTTTTTTTTCAATATCTTTTTCCACCATCAAATTCCTCCAGCCTTTTTATAAGATCGGTTACTCCAACACCCTCTGTTGCCGTTAAAAGGAGAGGGTCATCCACTTTATTAATATACTCATCAAGATACTTAACATTTTCTGCCAAGTCTATTTTATTAAAAATACATATCATTGGAGTATCATAAAGTCTATTAATCTCTTCATATAACTTGTATTGACTTTCCAATGAATATCCACAGGTTTCTGATGCATCAAAGATGTATAAAATAACTTCTGCTAGGTACTCCAATGCCACCATAGCTCTAAGTTCTATAGGATTCATATCCCTTACTGGCCGGTCCAAAAGGCCGGGAGTGTCAATTATTTGATATTTGATCCATTTTTTTTCAAAATGACCAATTTGAATGCCTTGAGTTGTAAATGGATAATCCGCAACCTTAGGTTCTGCTGAAGTTAACCTTCTGAGCAACGTAGATTTTCCCACGTTAGGAAAGCCAGCTATAACCACAGTTACTGCGTCAAAGTCAATGGTAGGAGTGTTTTTAAGTCTTACTTTAGCATAATCCAAAAACTCAAGATCATCATCTATTCTATGTATAACTGATGAAATACGTCCAAATGCTTCTTTACGGATTCTAGAAGAATTTTCAGGTCCGGATCTTCTAATTTTGAATACGTACTCATTTTCAAGTTTAGCTATAATCCCCACAGCCCAATTTAATGCTCCGAGGGATTTTTTCATTTGATCCACCCCTACAACAACATCTATATAATCCTGGTAGAACATATGGAGACTTTCAATATTGGGAACCTTCTCTAAAATGTTATTATACGTTTCTTGAATATTTTGCGAGGCAGTTTTAACTCTGGCTTCTTCAATTTTTTTAGATTTTAAATTTCTAGGTATTTTAGATGTACGAACTTTATTAGCTGCCTTTTTAGCCCGTCCAAATGCTTTATCCAGAATCTCTTCTGCAGTGGGTATAGTAGGAATGAACATTTAATCACTTTTCTCCTGGAATATTTCAGCCTGAAATTTGTAAACTTCTACCTTATCATCGTACCAGCAATCTGGTTGAAGTCCGGCCTTAAGACAGGTGTTAGTTAAAAATTCTTTAACATCCCAACCCCATTCGACTGGGACTTGGGGGAGTAGAAGGCCTTTGTTAAAACCTTTTTCCATAATTAAGCCGTCAGTTCCCACTACAATTTTTTCTAAATATTCTTGGGGAGCTTTAACTTGAACTTTCTGAGGTGGGGTTAAAACACTCAATTCCAGATCTACCATGCCAAGTTCATCTAATTGCATAGGGGGAAAACGAGGATCTCCTGTTGCGGCAGATATAGCTGAGTCAATAACTGCATTTATCAATGGTTTCACAGGTTCTGGATACCCAATACATCCCCTTAAATCTTTTCTTTCATGAATAGTGACGAATACTCCCATTTTTTCTCTCAAGATGGAGGGAATGTCTTCAGGAGTTTTTATCACAGTATTATTTTTAAGATAGTTTTCTATAGCCTTTCGGGCCACTTTTAATAAAAAATCTCCATCTTCTTTTGTTAACATTATTGCATCCCTCCAACTGTAGCTTCAATTACTCTTACATGTGGTCCGCCATCTCCAACCGGGGCAGTTTGTCCAGATTTACCACAGAAACCCAGGCTCATCTTAAAGTCAGAACCTACCCCATCAACTTTTTTAAGAATTTCTAAAATATTCCCGGATAATGAAACATCACGTAAAGGCTCGCCAACTTCTCCTTTTTGGATATTAAATGATTCAGCAGCATTAAATTGGAATATACCCTTTCCAGTATCTACCTGACCTCCTCTTGAACCTTTTAGGTAGATTCCATTTTCAATATCTTCAATTAATTCTTCAAATTCCAAATTTCCTGATTTTAAATAGGTATTACTCATTCTGACAATGGGTTGGTCACTTATGGATGACCTGGAATTTCCTGAAGGTTCAATATTAAGTTTTGAAGCTGTTTCTCTAGAGCTTATAACTGATACTAATTTACCATTTTTAATTAACTGGTTTGCACGGGTTTTAACACCTTCTGCATCATAAGCATAATAACCAAAGGCGTCCATGCTTCCATCGTCTACAATATTAACCAGAGGAGATCCTATTGTTTCTCCAATTTTTCCTTTTAATATGGAGTCATTTTGCAGGATGAGATCAGCCTCAGAGGCATGACCAACAGCTTCGTGAATAAATACTCCTGTTAATTCTGGATCCATTATAACTGTGAATTTGCCAGAGGGGGCTGATTTCGCATCAAGAAGTCTTACAGCTTTTTGGGCCACTCTTCTTCCAAATTTTTCTGTATCCTCTTTTTTCAATGCTTCAAATCCACAGGCTCCACCTATACTTCCATGTCCAAATTGCATATTATCTCCGGAAGATGCAACTGCATTTAAAAAAATAGCCACCCTAGCATCTTCAACCTGGATTGAAGAGCCTTCGGAGTTTAAAAAAAGGCTTCTACCTTCCATATCTACGTAGCTTACATTAGTACTTACAACTTTATCTATATTGGTAGCAGCATCGATCTCTGTAATCAAATCTTTTTTATCGTCCATTGAAACAGTTGATGGTTTTATTTTTGCATTTGATTTAACTTTATCTTTTATATTTTCAATTTTCGCCAGTGAAACGTCACTTTTTAATGAACTGGCTAATTTGAATGCTTCCCCAGCCATATCTTCCAGTTTGGAAATCTGGCTGGTAAATGCAAATCCCCATGCTCCATCTTTCAAGACACGTACACTGCATCCAAAATCCGCACCAGATTTGATATCTTTCATCTTACTATCTTTCATAATAATGGAGGTACTGTTACTTTCTCCTGCTCGAATATCAATATAATCTGCTTTATGTTCAAGTGAATGAATAATTTTCTCCAATAAATCTTGATCTATAAAAAAAGTCATTTTATTCCTTCTCCTACAAAACTTCTCAATCAGTGATTTTGATAATTAATATTATATCGTCATGTTTTATAAAAAATTTTAATAAGTTTCAATTTAAATTTCCATACTAACAATATCGTTTATACCAAGAGAAAAGTTATATTGAATTAGTATAATATTATAAGGGTTAGATATTAAATATGGTTATTTATTGGGATTTCATTTTTTTCTTGAATAACAGTTTAAATGAAATATTCATGATTACAAAGCACCGGATGTGATTAGATGAAGACAATAGAGGAAATCAATAATAAAATAAAAAATGGCGACGCTGTAGTAGTAAATGCGGCTGAAATGGTAAATTTAGTTGCAGAAAAGGGTTTGAAAGAAACTGCAGAAGAAGTGGATGTAGTGACTACAGGAACATTTGGTGCTATGTGTTCATCTGGAGCATTTTTAAATTTCGGGCATTCTGATCCTCCAATCAAAATGAATAAAACATTTCTAAATAACGTGGAGGCGTATTCAGGTTTAGCTGCTGTAGACGCCTATATTGGGGCAACACAACCTAATCAAAACCCAGAGATAGGATCTGCCTATGGTGGGGCCCATGTAATTGAAGATTTAATAAGAGGAAAAGAAATTGAATTACATGTGGAAGCATATGGTACAGACTGCTATCCCTTAAAGAATTTAGAAACTAATTTAACTCTTGATAAATTGAATCAGGCAGTTATGGTAAACCCTCGGAATTGTTATCAGAACTATGCAGTTGCTGTAAATTCAACAGACGAAACATTATATACTTATATGGGTACTTTACTGCCGAATTTTGGTAATGTAACCTATTCCAGTGCGGGTGCTCTTAGTCCTTTAATTAATGATCCCTATTTTCAAACCATTGGTATGGGGACTAGAATTTTCCTGTGCGGTGCCCAGGGTTATATAATTGGGGAAGGAACTCAGCACGCCACAGAAACAGAAAGAAAGCACGGAGTACCAGTAACATCAGCTGGGACATTAATGTTGAAAGGTGACATGAAAGAAATGAACTCTGATTATGTCCGGGGAGCTAATATGCAGAAGTACGGGTCAACACTCTATGTGGGGGCAGGTATACCCATACCTATCTTAAATGAAGAGATAGCTGCAAGAACTGCCATAAGTGATGAAGAAATAGTTTGTCGCATTATAGATTACGGTGTACCTCGAAGAAGCCGTCCCATAATTAGAGAAACAAATTATGCAGAACTTAAAACTGGTAAAATTGAAATAAATGGCATGGAAATTCCTACCTCACCATTATCATCTTTAAAGAAGGCAGAAGAAGTTGCAGAGCAGCTTAAAAAGTGGATAGAAAAGGGAACGTTTTATCTCTCCAATCCGGTTGATAAAATTCCGTCTAGAGGCTCTGTTGTAAATCCGCTTGAGATCAGAAAACCATTCATATTGGTAAAGAATATTGAAAGTAAACCAGCCATAATAGTTCATCCAAATGATGTTATTAAAAATGTAGCTAAAAAATTAGTTGAAAATAACATCAATCATCTACCTGTGGTGGATAATAATGGTAAATTGAAGGGTATAGTAACTTCATGGGATGTAGCAGATGCTGTTGCAAAGGGAAAAAATAGTTTAAAAGATGTTATGACTAAAAAGGTTATCATTGCGCGGGAAAATGAGCCGGTAGATGTCATTGCCAGAAGAATTGACAAATATAACATTTCTGGCCTACCTATAGTGGATGAAGAAGATAAATTGAAGGGTATGATTACTGCAGAAGATATTTCAAGACTTATCGGTGAAAATCCAGATAGTGAAGGTGGTGATTAAATATGAAAGCAAGATTAAGGTTTTCGCCAAGCATAGTAAGTAATACCCTAATTTCCGATACCATAAAACGTTTTGATATTAATTTCAATATTTTAAGAGCAGATATAAGTCCCAAAGGAGGAAACATGCTGGTGGAAATCAGTGGACAACAAGCTGAAGAGAGTATTCAATATATGGAAGATCAGGGAATCCAAGTTTTTCCAGTAAAAAAAGTGGTAAAACAGGATGAAGAAAAGTGTATTGATTGTGGTGTTTGTGTTTCACTTTGTCCAGTAAATGCCATATCCATAAAAGAGGATTGGTCTGTGGAAATAGATAATCAATCATGCATTGGTTGTGGTTTTTGCACATTATCCTGTCCAATGAAGGCTATTAATCTTATGGAATGATTAAAACATATTGAACTTTATTTGGAAGTTTTTTAATGGTTTTAGTGATTGGTTCAGGAGCTGGAGGCTCTACAGTAGCAATGGAACTTGCAAAATCAGGAATTCCTGTAACAGTTATTGAAAAAGGCCCATTAATAAAGACCGGTAAGGCATATAAATGTTATCAACCATCAGATTCCTGTTTGGATCTTCTTAATACAGTTTGTATAGGTGGTTCTACCTTGGTATCTGCTGGAAATGCAGTAAGAACATCGGCAGAGTACATGAAAGAAATGGGAATTAACCTTTCAAATGAGTTTAATGAAATTGAACTAGAATTAAATGTTAAAGAGTTACCGGATTCACATTTTGGAAGGGGAACTTTAAAGTTAATGGAGGCTGCATCAAAACTGGATTTTAAAGTTCAGAAGATGCCGAAATTCATCAATCCTAAAAACTGTAAACCATGCGGAAAATGTTCTCTTGGATGTCCCCAGAATGCTAAATGGACTGCATTAGACTTTATTCATGAAGCCAAGAAATATGGTGCAGAAATTCTACCAGAAACAGCAATCACAGATATAGTCACAAAAAATGGGAGAGTAACTGGTGTTAAAAGCTATGATAAACTATTTAAATCAAGCACGGTAATTTTAGCTCCCGGTGCAATCACCACTCCTAAATTACTTCAAAAAATAGGTTTGAATGCAGGAGAAAAATTTTTCATGGATACCTTTGTGACGGTAGGGGGGGTTCTAGAGGGAATAGGATTTAATGAAGAAGTCCAGATGAATGCTCTGATTGAATGTGAAGATTACATTATCTCCCCTCATTATTCAAGTCTAATATTTAATCAACTCAAAGACTTTGGGGCTAAAGAAGCCGATATTTTAGGTTTAATGGTTAAAATTAAGGATGAATCTAGTGGCCGAGTAGAAAAAGATAAAATAATAAAATATAACACATTAAATGACGTAAAATTTTTATGCGAAGCTTCTGCTAAAGCAGGAACCATTTTACTGGAAGCAGGGGTTGATCCTAAAACTATAGTTTCCACACCTCCCCGTGGGGCTCATCCAGGAGGCACTGCTCCCATCGGAAAAGTTGTAAATAAAAATTTAGAAACTGAAATCCAAGGATTATATGTTACTGATGCGAGTGTTTTACCCAAATCACCAGGATTACCACCAATACTTACGATTATAGCATTGGCTAAAAGATTAGCCAAACATATTACCAATAATTAGTCATCTATTATTAAAATATAATTTTTCAAGTGACAAATTATCATTTAGTATTACAAAAACCAGTTTGATAATGCATTAATTTTTAATTTATTATAACAGATCTTTTATATAATGCTTTTAATATAATTTGATTCATTAATAATGAGAAATAGACTATAAATCATATTAAATTTTATACCCAGTAAATATCTAAAAATTCCTTTATTATAATAGGAACTTGGAGGGCTTTACATTACGCGAGAGAAATTTTTTTTGGCTTTATTAGCATGCAGTTTTTTGATATTTTTTTCAGTTACTGGTGTTAATGCTATTGAAGACAATGTTACAGATGGAACTATAATAAATGATACTAATGCATTAGAAAATGAGGAAAAAAATATTTCACAGTCCAGTGATGTAGATTCTATAGATAACGATACGGAAAATCAGGAAGATACTGTTATATATCAAACTAGTGCTGAGGATCCTATTGGTTCTGTGACGGTTGAAGAGGTTGAAACAGCTTCAATTTATCTTAAGAATTATGTGGATACATATAACAGTTTACCAGAGAGCATTCCCGTCGGATCCTATACTTTGACTCTGGCTGAATTTTTGAAGGTTTTGTTGACAACTACGATACAGTTAGATCAAGGAGATACTGATACTCCAATAATTATTACTGTAGTGGGTGAGGCATCTAATCCTGCGGGTAACGTTAATTCTGGTAACATTTTAAAATCAGAATATTTACAAAACGCTATTAATATTCTTAATTTCATCAATGCCAATGGAAGAGCACCAAACTATTGTAGTACTTCTCTACATAATCTCAGGTTTGAAGGTATTTTATTTAGTTATGCTAAAATCATAGATTTCTACAAAGAGCATGATAGGCTACCAAACTATACGATTATCACTAAATCTGATTTCATGGGATCTGTGACTATCGAAGAGATTGAAACAGCATCTGCTTATATTAAAGATTACGTAGAGACAAATAAAGTTTTACCAGAGACTATTCAGGTCGGTTCAAAATCTTTAACCATGTCTGAGTTTTTAAAAGTTCTATTGGATGCTGTAATAAATTTGGATCAAAATAGATCTACGCCAGTGGCTGTTACGGATGTTGGCGATGCACCTAGTCCCGCAGGCCAGAAAATTTCAGGCAATATTCTAAAATCCGAATATTTAGAAAAAGCAACCAGTATTCGTAATTTCATAGATTCATATGGAAGAGCACCTAATTTTTCTAAGACTTCTTTGGGTAATTTAAGGTTTGAATATATAGTGTTTAGTTATGCTAAAATCATAGATTTCTACAAAGAGCATGATCGGCTACCAAACTATACTAAAATTCTTTCATCTGATTTTATATGGAAATCAGAAGGTGTATATAATATACAGATAATTACCTATGAAAGAGTCAAGTACGGTGATTCCTATAGATATGTTGAAAAGGTTTCAGATACACCAACAACCAACCGAACAGTTACTGTAGAAATTTCTAATATTGATACATCAACTGGTGGGGATGTAACTAACAATAGTGTTCTGATGCAGTATATTTCCCGAACTGACGTGGTAAATAAGCTGATTGAAGTGTCAAAGAATGGAACACCTATGATTCGTTTTGGTGACGGAACTGGTACTAAAGTCATGATGATATCCGGAGTTCATGGAAATGAGATACCTCCACAAATAGCCATGCTTAACATGGTTAACTATTTAATGGATAAAGACATTCAAGGAACGATTTATATTGTTCCGTTTGCAATTCCTTCATCTACTGCCAATGTTGCACGGTACTGGAACGGTCAAAATCCAAATACTATATCACATATTCCAGGAACTCCCACTTACAAAATTTTAAATGTGGCTAAACAAAATAAAGTTAATTATCTAGGCGATTTCCATTCTACTCGTGAAGGAGGATATCCTGGAGCAAACGCAGTGTTTTGTTCAAAATATCCACTTTATACAAGCTATAAAATGGCCTACTACATTAGTAAACAAACAAGCTCCAAATTACTTGTATATAGCACGGCAGCAATGGAATATCCGGGTGCAGTAGAAGATGCTTCTAATATAATGGGCATACCTGCAATAACTTGTGAATCTTTATCTAACCATGGTACAGTGAGATCAGGAAGTGTAAGCAGGTCTTTTTACCAGATGGTGTTTTTAGCAAGGTATGCTAAACTAGTTTAATTACAAAAAGAACTAATTTTTTTTCTTTTTTATTATTTATTTATTAAAATTAAATTTGAAATTCAATACCTTTTTCATCTACGATTCTCTCACAGAAGTAACATCTCAAGATAATGGCTTTTTTGTTAATTACAAAAAATTTGGAGTCAACAGGTTCAGCAGTATTAGTTATACAGTTGGGATTGGGGCATTTTAATATATCCTTAATTTCGTCCATAAGATGAACCTTGCCTTTTTCTACGATTTCATAATCTCTTATAATATTTATAGTGGCATTTGGTGCTATTAATGCTATTTTATCCACTTCTTGAGAATCTAATTCTCTATTCTCAATTTTAACTATATCTTTATTTTTCATTTGTGATGAAAGAACGTTCATAGCAATGGTTACTTTGCTCTTTTCATTGGGCAACCCCAAAATTTTAAGGACATTTAATGCTTTATTAGCGGTTATGTGGTCTATAACTGTCCCATTTTTAATAGGTTTAACCTTCAATTCCCTTGGTAACTTTTTTGGCTTTTCCATAAAATTTACCTTTATAATTTTACTAAGAATAGTTGATTAGGTGTACACCAATGAATCTTTAATTTAGATATAGTAAATGTTGGTTATAAATTTTTACAAAAAATTTAGTATATTATAGTCCAGTAAGGTACAATCTGGTTACTGCATAAATGATGTAAATGCTTAATAAAATTAATCCATCATATCTAGTTAATTTATTTCCTCTTCTAGATAGTAATATTAAGAGTGCGGTGACAAAGATCATTACCGGGGCATCAAAGGTGAGAGATAGTCTTTCTACTGGAACCCTCATAATTAATGCAGGTATTCCGATACCTATCATAATATTGAAAGTGTTACTTCCCAGAACCGTTCCAAGAGATAAGTTGTGCAATCCTTTAACTGCAGAAGATAATGTAACAACCAGTTCAGGGATGCTGGTCCCAATAGCCAGTGTAAAAAGACCCATTATCATGGCAGGTATCCCTGCGATTCTGGCTAGTTCTGTTCCACTATCAACTAATAATTTACATCCAATAATCAGACCTATGAATCCAAGGACCATGAAAATTATATTTTTTGGCTTTATTGATTTCTTTGTTTCTGAGGATTCTTCTGGAATATATTTGGTAACTTTTTCTTTATCAACTGATTCTTCTTTATCAGATTTTTCTATAGATGATAAATTTTCTTTATCTTCTTTATCAGATTCATTTTTTGAATAGTCTTTTTGAGCCCGTATTAACATCCAGAGATAAGCAATGTAAACCATGATCATTACTATAGCAGCTATTCTGGTGATGTCCCCAAATAACATGAAAAACAATAGTATTAAGCCAGTGCCCAATGTTATAAGCCCATCCCGTGTAACTCCTTTTGTATCTGTTTTTATAACTCCTGCTATTGTTGCAGAGATACCCAATATACCCGCTATATTCCAAATATTTGACCCGATAACTACCCCCACACCAATATCGGTGTTACCACTTACTGAAGCTATTACTGCCGAACCAAATTCGGGTAGTGATGTTCCAATAGCTGCAGCTGTAACTCCCAGAATAATTTCTGATATTCCCAGTCTAGTACCAATATCTACTAAATTATCAATAAAAAGGTCTGCAGATTTAATTACAATTATTAGAGAAATAATTAAAATAACAATTTGTATTATCCATAGCATAATAATCCCTGAATATAATATTCATTTATCCTTAAACCATAGACTATTAATAAAACTCATATTAAAAGATTTCTATTATTGTAAGTTTTCTAAGCACAAACACGAATAGATCCAATAGTTTAAAGAACTGGAAATGAGCAATGTTTCATGATTTAAGATAAAAAACATATTTTTGAAATAATTAAGAGTTGATAATATAATTAATCGATATTATTTGTTTTTAATTTTTGTAAAAAACAAAAAAAATCCTTTTTTAACAATTTAATAATTAATTTTTTATAAAAAGTTTCTATTTTCAAAAAGGTTAAAATTAAATAGGATTGTATATATTTATATTAATTATTTTAATTTAAAAATTTATAAAAGGGGGAGTGATAGCTACGCAATTTCCTACTTCATGGATAATAATAATTGTTATAGTTCTTATATCCGTTGCGGGATGTACTGATTTCCAGTTTAAAACTTTTGATGGACAATATTTTTCTTTCAAATATCCTGATGGATGGGAGTCCAAGGCCACTGTTGTTAATGAATCAGTAGTAACAGTAGTGCCTAAAAATGAAATAGAAAAATTTAATCAATCTATTATAACCTTAAAATTTTTAGGAAACTTTAATTTAACTGACACAAAAATTATTCAATTATTCAATCCTTATTCTAAAACTGCTAATAACAAGTCTGATCCAAATTTTAAAATGATTGAAAATAGAACCATAACTGTTGATGGGGTTAATGCAAAAGACTTTCTATTACAAGACTCTTCTGATGATGAAAAGAGTTTAGAGGAACATGAACTTATCTATTTAGAAAAAAATGGAAAAGTATATGAAATTCATCTAAATTCAACGCCAGACGACTTTTTCAGGGTCCAAGGCATATTTTTAGACATTGTAAGTTCCTTTAAAACTGCTTAATCCCGGTATAAATCTAATTTGTAAATTTTAATCGTTTTCAATTCTTTTTTAGATTAATACATCCAAAATAAGAGAGATAACATGTTTTTTTAACTAATTTAGGGGCGATAAACCATCAACAAATAGAAAAATAAAAATAATAAGTTATTAGAAATATTTGATTGTTTACGAAATTAATTAACTCAAGGCATCATTAGTACTTGAATTAATTTTATTTTTCTTCCTGCACAGTTCGAATTAGTAATATTGTACATGGTGCAGAATGAACCACCTTTTCAGAAACACTACCCAGAAGATGTTTATCCATGATACTTTTTCCAGTACCCATTACTATAACATCTACTTTTTCTTCTTCGGCTATTCTGACAATTTCGTCTGCAGGGTCTCCTTCCACCATCATTTCTATGAAGTTTACCATATAATTGGCGGGTTTTTCAAATTCGACTTTCATACTATCTAAAATTTCCCGACCCTTCTTTTTGAGCTCTGTTTTCATCATTTCCTTTATTTTTTTAGGAGTTAAGAATGGTACTGATGTATCTACCACATAAAGACCTATAACATCCATTTTCCTTTCAGATATTAGATCTAAAGTATGCTCAAGAATATCATCTAGGTATTCACCAGTGCTTGTTACTAATACTTTCTTATAGACCATGTTATCACGACATTATGTATAATCTTGTTCCCATATAAATTATGTATGATGAGAAAAGGATCACTCCTTCAACTCTGGTTAGTTTCATTCGTCTTTTAAGTAAAACAATTAGTAGGAATGTAATTACAATCATAGCTGGTCCATCAAATCTAATAGCAATCTCTTCTACGGGGATAGCAACAAAAAGGGAGGGCACACCCAATCCAATTAAAATATTGAATATATTACTTCCTAAAACCGTTCCAACTGCAAGCCTACTTAATCCTTTACGAGCAGATGTTAAAACAGTAAAAAATTCTGGTGCCGTAGTTCCAAACGCCAGAAGAATACCTGCAAGCATTTCAGGAATACTTGCAATCTCTGCTAATGAAACAGTTGAAAATACGATCACTCTGCACCCTACAGCCAGACCGATCAGACCAACAATTACCCATAACACATTTTTTTTGTTTAATTTTTTTTTCCCTTTCTTTTTTTCTATTTGCGGCGTTTTATTATTTATTTTGACATTATTCTGCTGAGCACGAATTAATAACCCTAAATAAATGAAATATGCAAATAATAGTATTATTCCAACGATTAAATTTAATTCACCGAATATATACATGAAAAATGTGATTATAACGGCGGTGATCAGGGTCATTGTTCCGTCACGTTTAATCTCTTCTTTTTGGCTTAAAATTGTCCCAGCAAAAATGGTTGAAATCCCTAAAATTCCTCCTATGTTCCATATGTTGGCTCCAATAGCACACCCAATACCTACTTCAGGATTACCAGTGAATATAGCCAGCATCGCAGAACCGAATTCTGGAAGAGAGGTTCCTACAGCTGCTGCTGTAACTCCTAATATTATCTCAGAAATTCCAAAAGCCGTTCCAATTTCGACTAAATTATCTACAAATAAATCTGCTGCTTTTATCACGATTAATAAAGATATTACTAAAATTATCACTAAAATTATCCAAGATATCATTAACCCACCGGCAGTATGTTTCCTACTTCTTAGTTATAAAGTTTGTGTTCATAATTATATTATTCTTATTGTTACCTCTATATTTGGTTGATTACATTCAAAAATAAAATAAAATGGGATTTATAAAATAAAAAAATTTACCCTTGAAATTTCAATCAACAACGAAATATTCAAGGAATTTGGCATAAACCGGACGGGTTATAAAGATTCCAATAAGAATTCCTATAATGGTGGTAAATGCAAAACCAGCAAGGGATCCTATTCCAGTAGAACCTCTTGAAAATCCGACATATGCCACTGGAAGCATAGCAGCTATGAGTGTTGCTGCAGAAGCAAATATGATAAAGAATGCGTTTTTAATCCTATTTTTCATACTTATAGAAACTCTACTTTTAGACTTAGATTTTCTACTCTTTTTACTTTTCTTTTTCTTTTTACTTCTTTTGCTTTCTTTTTTCTGCACAAGCTCTTCTTGTTTACTACTTTTTAAAACTTCGTCAGTTAATATAATCTGATCGTCAACACCAGTCCCTATGGCAGCAATAATACCTGCTATTGCTGCTAAATCAATATTCCATTTTATAATGGAAGCAACTCCGAGAATTAAAAGAAGTTCCGCCAGGCTGGTGAATATTATTGGAATCACCAGTTTAGGGGTTCTATATCTAAAGAATATTATTAATGAAACCACGATCAATGCCAGAAACCCTGCAATCAATGCTCCATTTTTAAACTCTGTACCAAGTTCTGGCGATACAGTACTTATTCCCACAATTTGAACCTTAACCGGTAGTGCACCCGACTGTAAAACTGTTTGAATAGATTTGGCTTGTTTTTCAGCTTCTTCTTTTGTATTCTCTGTTCCACTTATCTGTACATCGGTGGAAGGCCTACCTGTAGCTAGTTCTGGGGCTAATTCTGGTGATGATATAAGTTTATCATCTAGATACATATCAACCGGCGCGCCAGCTTTACCTTCAGCAATGCTAGCGAACTTATTGGCACCTTCAAGTGTTATTTTGAATGGAACTGCCCATTGGGTGCCCTGTATTTCATATGGTTGCACACTGACTATGTCTGAACCTTCAAGAGCAGTCTGATTATCAATTTTTGCCACAAATTTACCAGGAGTTCCAACAATTTGTGCAACTTCATCTGGTTTAACTCCAGCAATTTCAATTATAACATCCTGATTACCACTAGCTCTGACCTTAATATCTTTTACACCAAATATATTTAACCTTCTGTCAAGGACTCCAGTTACTCGGTTCATAGTGTCTTGATCCACGGGTTTTTCCAAATGAACCTGAATTAAGGATCCTCCCTGAAGGTCTAGTCCTTGAGATATTCCATAGTACGATATTGAAGCAATACTAACTACTATAAAAACTATAAGAATGATGGTTCTGTAATCTTTGATAAAGTTTTTAACTCTTTCATTCATCTTTTAGCCTCCAGGTACCATCTAAGTATACCTAAATTCATTAGCCAAGTTGTTAACAAATCTGCAACCAATCCAATAATTAGAACCGCAGCTATTTCACTTAAAACTTGTGCATATGGGATATAAAGTACAGTTACAATGTACAAAACACTTAAAGAACTTATAGCTGATGCAGACATTACTAAACCAGTATTGAATGCATCCTGGGCACGTTCTGTAATTGTCCCCTCTCTTCTTTTTAACACTCTTGTAGTTAATAAAATATCAGTATCCACACTGTAACCTATTAACATGAGAATTGCCCCAACAGAAGCCACTGAAAGTGGTATTCCAAAAATAGACATTCCCCCAACAGCAATTAAAATATCAGATAATGCTGCAATTATAACCGCCACTGAAGGCACAAAGTTTCTAAATATTATAAAGACGGTTATGGACATGAATAGAAATGCGAATGCGATAGCCCAATAAACTTGTGTAAGTGCTTCCTGACTAATCAGCGGCCCAACTGATCTGAAACTTTCAATAGTAGCTATTCCACTTAATGAATCAGTAAGTTTTATAACATCAGCGGCTCCACCAATTTCAATAGTGGCTTGTGTTTGAGTTAACGAGTTGATATCAATATCAGTAGTATTCAAGCCCTGACTGATAATATTGGTTAATTCTGCTCTATCAACTGGTTTTTCCAGATTCAAAACAGCTATAGATCCTCCTTGCAAATCTATACTTTCGGGTAATCCATTTATAGCTATAACTGCTATTGCAAGAAGAGTAATTATCACTGGAATTACTATTAATGGTTTGTAAGATTCCATAATCTTTATTTTCATTAAATCACCTGATTATACAGCATTATATACCATATATCTTTAAGTCCATTTCTTCAATAGTTTTTTTGACATCTTCTTCCAGTTCTGATGTACTCTTTCCACCAGTCTTAATCAAGAATGAGGTAATCATACGGGCGCCTCGAGCCTCAATTTTCTCTCTCATTCGCTCAATTACACTGTTACCGCCCTGACTTCCCATGGTGGCAAATAAAATAACATCTTTACCTCTAAAATCATTAGTGTCAATTAAAGTAATTATTGCAGGAGCTGGTTTTCCAGCCCAGTTAGGGGTTCCGATATACACTAAACCATATGGACTAAGATCAATATGCGATGGTTCAATTTTAGTTTTATCCTCTCTTAAAGCATCTATAGATGCTTTTATATAGTTAATAGGACCGGATCTATCTTTAAAATCTTCAATTTTTAAAGTATCTGCAGAAATATTTTCTGCAAGAGTTTCTACAATTTTTGCGGTTTTTCCACTTCTGGAGTAATATAAAACCATGGTTTTCAATCCAACACCTCATAAAAAAATATATTATCTTTGTAAATTTGATAATACGATTTTCGATGGCAGATCTAGTAATTTAGTGTATAATTGTACTAATGAACACAAATACAATTCATTAAAATACTCATCAATTGCCTTATTTTATCTGTTTATTATTCATTTTGGTGCTATATATAAGTTTTTATGGATGTAAGCCTACAAATTCTAATGATTTTTTTTCATTAAATCCATACATTATGTTCATATTTTGGATTGCCTGTCCAGAAGCACCTTTAACAAGATTATCTATGGCGGATATTATAACAATTCTTCCATTTTCATCAATTTCAAAGCAACCTACATGACAATAATTAGAACCTCTAACTGCACTTAAACGCGGAATTTCACCAGCATCCATAACCCTCAAGAAGGGTTCGTCTTGATAAAAGGATTCATATATATTTTTAATGTCTGCTGATGTTAAATCTTCTTTTAAAAAAGTATGGACTGTGGTTAAAATCCCTCTAATAACTGGTACTAAATGTGGAGTGAATGAAACCTTCACTGGCCAATTTTTATTTATTTCTTGATTAATTTCGGGACCATGTCGGTGGGTGGTTACTGCGTAAGGTATCACATTATCACTAATATTGGGGTAATGTGTAATTTCAGTTGGTTTTATGCCTGCTCCACTTACTCCTGTTTTTGAATCAAAAATCAGGGTATCCACTAGTTTTTCATTTACCAACGGTAATCCTGCTAGAATACTACCAGTAGGGAAACATCCGGGATTGGCAACTAAATTTGCATTTTTAATTTCCTCTCTGTATACTTCGGGGAGTCCATATACTGCTTCCAGTGGATTTTTATGTTTAAAACCATACCATTTCTCGTAGGTTTCAATATCATCAAAACGATAATCACCACTTAAATCAATTACTCGAATGCCCCGTTCCACTAGTTCTGGAACTATTCTCATTGAAGCTCCATGAGGAGTTGCCGTAAAGACAAGATCTGCTTCAATTTCACTGGGTGAAACATCAGTAAAATTAAGTTTTAAATCCTGTAAATGAGGATGTACTTTTTTAATAGGAATTCCAGCATGTTTTCGTGATGTTGCGGTAGTAACATCTACTTCCGAATGGTTTTTTAAAAATCTCAGTAATTCTCCTCCAGTATAACCACTTGCTCCAATAATTCCAACTTCGATCATTATCTCACCCTAGTTTTCCTATTTTTTTTATGAATAACACTTTGAATTTCTTCTCTATGTATTAATACAATAATTTTCAGAATGTATACTTATAAAATTATGTCTATTTTGGAATTTAAATAAACTTAATAATTATTGAATTTAATTTTTTGAATATTATAAAATAATAATCCCGAAAAATCTTATATTTATTACTCATATTACCAATTAAAGGATTGAAAAGATCAAAGGATGAAAAACTATATAATAAGATTTATGATCTTATTGGGAGGTTTTAGATTAAAGAAAGATAGTACTGACCGTTTATTTTTGTTTTTAAAGTTTATATGGGGATAAAATAGATTTTAAAATGGGTTATACTTTTAAAAAAGGTATAATTATTTATATTAATCTAACATGATTTTTCATTTAATATAATCCCTTTAGGAAACAAAATAGATGGCCATAATTATGACCCTTTATTATTATATCTTTAAATTAATCTTTAATTCAAAAAAAGAGTTTTAATTGTTCTTTTTTTCAAGATTTAAGTCGAAATATTTATATGTCATTATGTGATGATCTAAAGTCGGTTAAAAGAATGCAAAGGATTAAGTGTTTTTTTAATCTAAATATGGAGGCGTTAAAATTTCGCGAAAAAAAATAGCAATTGCAGTGTTGCTCATGTTGAGTATATCACTGTTAAATGTGAATTATTTCTGCGCCGCCACAGATGAACAAGGCTTAGAAGGCGAAACAGCTGAAAATTTAACAGTAAATACTACAAATATGGATACAGATAACTTAGAATTAGAAACAACTACGGATTCTGATTCAGAGGAGTCTCTTAATGAAACTAGTGAAAATTCAACCAATACTTCAACACAAAATAACTTAAATGAAACTGAAATAACTGATGACAATACATCAGATCATGAAAATCCTCAAGATAATAATAGTTCAGTTAATATTCTAAATATAGATGATGAATCAATGCTTGCTGCTGGAGGAGATTCATATGATAATGTCACCGGTATTTGGATGTGGTCGTCCCACATTAACAGCTTAAATGTAACTTCTCTTTTAAACTCAGGAATAACTGATATATTCCTTTATGTAAATTCAACTAACTATCAGACAAATATTAATTTATTATTGGAAAAGCTCCAAGATACAGGAATAAGAGTTCATGCATGGATCTCTTGTTTCAAAGATTCTGATGATAATTGGATAGATCCAAAGAATACAACCCACACTAACAATCTTTTAAACTTAATTTCAGATATTGTTAGCACCACTGATGTAAACGGAATCCATTTAGACTACGTTAGATATTCCGGAGTAGGGAATAACGCTGCTTACAAACACGAAAATGGGACAGAAACCATAACCTCATTTGTTGAAAATGTGTACAACACAGTTAACTCAATAAAAACAAAAGTAGCGGTTTCTGCTGCTTTAATGCCTGAAAAGTCTGTTAATGCCTATTATTATGGACAAGATTACAGTCAACTTTCACAATTCCTTGATTTTTTAGTTCCCATGATTTACAAGGGGAACTATAACGAAGACACAGATTGGATTGCTTCAACTACAGAATATATTGTTGGACAAGCCAATGGAAAACCTGTTGTAGCAGGTATACAAACTTATCGCTCAGACAGTGATATTACAAAGCTCTCTGCAGATGAATTAAACCAGGACGTAAATGCAGCATCAGACGGTGGATCATCAGGATATGTCTTATTTAGATACGGTTTAATTGACGAAAACTTCTGGAATTCGGTTAATCGGTCTGGTGATGATTCAGTGAGTTTTACGATTGATCAGATTAAGAGTGCTGCGGTTTGGGTGAAGGCTTTTGTTGAGGCTAATGGTAAGTTGCCGGATTCGGTTACTATTGCTTCTAAGCAGGTTAGTATGTCTCAGCTTCTTCAGTTGTTGACTTCTAGTGTGTTGCAAATTAACCAGGGTGTTACTACTCCTATTAAGTTGTTGGATGTTGGTAGTGCTCCTAATCCATGCGGTAGTCTTGTTTCAGGTAATGTGGATAAGTCTGAGTATTTGAAGGTTGCAAGTAATCTGCTGAGCTTCTTTGAGTCCAATGATAGGGCTCCTAATTATGGTGTTTATTCATTGGGTAATGTTCAGTTTGATTACTTGGTGTACAGTTATTCGAAGATCATGGACTTCTATGCAACCAATAAGAGGCTTCCCAACTATGCAATTATTAAAACTAGTGAAATGAGCAGTACTAATCCACTGAGTTTTACGATTGATCAGATTAAGAGTGCTGCGGTTTGGGTGAAGGCTTTTGTTGAGGCTAATGGTAAGTTGCCGGATTCGGTTACTATTGCTTCTAAGCAGGTTAGTATGTCTCAGCTTCTTCAGTTGTTGACTTCTAGTGTGTTGCAAATTAACCAGGGTGTTACTACTCCTATTAAGTTGTTGGATGTTGGTAGTGCTCCTAATCCATGCGGTAGTCTTGTTTCAGGTAATGTGGATAAGTCTGAGTATTTGAAGGTTGCAAGTAATCTGCTGAGCTTCTTTGAGTCCAATGATAGGGCTCCTAATTATGGTGTTTATTCATTGGGTAATGTTCAGTTTGATTACTTGGTGTACAGTTATTCGAAGATCATGGACTTCTATGCAACCAATAAGAGGCTTCCCAACTATGCAATTATTAAAACTAGTGAAATGAGCGGTGATAATTCAGGCAATGAGCCTGGTGATGATTCAGTGAGTTTTACGATTGATCAGATTAAGAGTGTTGCGGTTTGGGTGAAGGCTTTTGTTGAGGCTAATGGTAAGTTGCCGGATTCGGTTACTATTGCTTCTAAGCAGGTTAGTATGTCTCAGCTTCTTCAGTTGTTGACTTCTAGTGTGTTGCAAATTAACCAGGGTGTTACTACTCCTATTAAGTTGTTGGATGTTGGTAGTGCTCCTAATCC